>JAEEGF010948450.1_pt1 | contig 32337 bp, 42 predicted proteins | sample 9134171 | NCBI WGS metagenome assembly JAEEGF01 (sample SAMN16246542, study PRJNA631951) | gut metagenome | biome: gut microbiome; feature: rumen; material: AP-attached | host: Bos | place: Iran: Karaj | collected 2018-10 | reverse complement strand
TGAATTACAGACCGCCGCGAACGCTGACGACGCAATCCTTGCCACCGCGCGGGCGTTGTTTCCGGCCATCACCGCCGACGACATGGAGCGCGTGAACGTCTTTGTCGCGTGTGGTTTCCTCCAATGGATCGGTAAAGAGGTGGAGCGCATCAACAAGTTATGGGACGGGTTGAGGGTCAAGCACACCCCGCAAGAAATCATGGCGGGCGCGGAGAAACTCAACTTTGGCACGTTTGGCGTGCTTGATTGGTATGCAAAGCGGCAAGGCATAACCGACCAGGACGAAGTGAACAATATCGCGTGGGTGCGCCTTTACGCTTGCATGAAACAAGACAACGAGCGGGCGATGTATGAACGCCGCCTCAACAATATCTACATGTCGAACCTAAACAAGAAAAAGAAATGAACGGAGTTGTCGAGAAGTTAAAGACCATTTTCGCGAACTGGCACCAATCGGTCGCGGAGTGGCATTTTTTCAGTATGGCGCAAGCCAACGTCGGCGCGGACAATTGGACGAAACCCACCATCCTGGTAGAATCCCCCACGCTTGGCGAGTTTTTCCTCTATTCCCGCCGTATCAAAGACCGCCCACGATTGAGGATTTGGGCGTTGTGCCGTCAAGCCAACGGGGACGCGAACCGATACGACACGGAGGCGCAAGTCGAGGAAATGAAGATTTTGCTATGCAAGTATCTTGTTTGCATCAACGAAAGCGGCCTATTTGAGCGCATAGAACAGAACGTGGGAATATCTTATATTTACGCGGTCAATTATTTGGACAGCGGCCTATGTGGTGTCGGTGTTGACCTCTACCTAAAGGAGCGCGTCGCGTCCGTCAATCTTTGCGACTTCGACCCAACAACAGATCCCGACGAAGAGGAAGAGCAAGAACCAGGTAACAACGAGAACCCATGAACATAGCACAACAGAACGAGGCCGTCCGCCGATGTTTGGAAGAGATACGCGCCGATATTGCCGCCAACATGCAAGAAATGGGGCGCAATGCCACGGGCGAGAGTGTGGCAAGTCTCAACGTGCGCATGAACGAGAGAGGCGGCGCACTCTTTGGCGCGGAGCAATGGCGGACGATGGAGACGGGAAACAAGGGATTTGTCCCCGTCGGCGTTATCTTCGATTGGTCGCTTGCAAAGGGTCTTTCGTTCCAGGACGAACGCGCCCGTTGGTCGTTCTCCTATGCGGTGCAATACAATATCCGATACTATGGCACGCGACTTTTCCGATTAGGTAGGCCGCAAGACATCTATACCACGGCCATAAATGAGGCGGTGGCCAAACTTTATAAAGAATTGGGTAGCCTATACGCCGCCCAGGTTGGAATCATTAACAAGGATTTTTAATATGAGGCAAACATCAATTACACCGAGTGGAACACTAACCTACCCCGACGATATAGTGTTCGCCAACATGCCGCAACCAATAGAGTTGAACGGCACCAGTTTAGAGGCCATCGTTATTGAGGTGGCGGGCGTTGGTCGTTTCACCTACCGCGTCTATAACCGCAAGGCCGTTGCCGACATTGCGGAAATGGTACGGGCGAAGTTTGGCAACATGCGAGGCGGCGAGGCCATCAACCCCGCCAATCGTTCCGTTTCCGTTGCCGTTAAGGTGCTGAACACTTCCCTTGCCACGTTGTTCTCGTTCACCATGACCGCCTTTTGGGGTGCGCTTGAACCATTCGAGCGCACGGCGTTCTTTGGCGCGTATGCGTTCGACGAAAACGACCAGATGTGGCACCGCTCCGTCCGTTGGTTTGACAATTTCCCCATGTCGATAGAGACTATCGCCTCCACGGGTAGCCACTATATGATTGCAGAGGACGGGAACCCGTACGGTGCGCCCGTGAACATTTCCCCCACTAAAGTGGTATCTATCGACCCATCGAACGAGTTGGCGGGCGTGTCCGAATTTGCCAACATCTTGGTTGAGGTCGTACCGAATGACACCAACGTATTTGACGCGACATTCGACTTCACCTTTACCAACATCATCGCATTGTACCAGCAAGAAATCAAGGTGTACCGCGACAATTCCGCGTGTGGTTATTTCCTCCGATGGATTGACCGCCAGGGCATACTCCAGTATTACCTTTTTGAGCGTGGCACAATCTCCGAGAAGTCGAGCGACGGCGAGAGTTTCGATGTTCCGACCATCCGCGCGGGCGTGGCATACCCCGACATCATACGGACGGAGCGCAAGGCGATAGAGAAGAGCATGAAGATTGCGGCCTTGCTCGTTCCCATCGAAGAGGCGCGCGCGGTTGTCAGCATTGGCACCGCGTCGGTCGTTGACCTCTACGTTGGTAAGTCCGAAAAGGGAGAGGATTTGTGGTTGCCCGTGAATGTCAAGGCGGGGACACTTTCAATTATCGAGAAAGACAGAGCGCAAGATGTAGAGGTGGAAATCGAACTACCGACGGCACCAACGCAAAAACTATAAGCCTATGGAACAACTTTTTTTAATAAAGAACGGCGGACGGGTCGCCCTGGACTTGGGCGGTGCCAATATTGCCATCCAACTGCAGAACCCGTTGGCCGCGTCCTTGGAAAATATCGAACTTTCGCGGAGTTGGTCATTCACTTTGCCCTCAACGACCGCCAACAAGGCCGCGTTCGACTTTGCGGGGGTCACTCCGCGAGCGGTCAGAGCGACGGAGCCAGACGGTAGAGGTGGCGAGGTGTTGGTAACGGCTGACGAATACCCCGCCGAATATCTAATCGACGGCGTGCCAGTCCTCCCCGATTGCACGCTCCACCTGGATAGTGTCAAGGCGGGCGGCTATGTCTGCCAACTTGTTGACCGCTCACAACGCGCCCTCGCCTTAATCAAGGAGGAAAACCGCAACATTCGCGAGATTGTCGGCGATGTTTGGGTGCCGAATCCCAAACGCAACTACTTGGGGGAAGATGCAAGGATTGTGCAGACGTTCGACAACGAGCGGCCAAACAATACCATCCTATACAACGCGGGCGTTCAGTGCATAGGCAGCACCGTAAATGTGAACTATGTATTTTATAACAGATACAAGCGAGGGAGCGAAGATAACGCATGGGAGGGGACACTCACGCCCCCGCCGTGCGTCCCACTCCGTTGGTTGTTGTTGAGGGTCTGCCAGTTGTACGGGCTGACGCTTGGAATCGGTCAGCATGTCACCCGCCAGGGGAGCCGCGACGATAGCGACATCTTCTCCTATGGCGTGGTACCATGTGTCAACACCGAGGTCACGCAAGAACAAGGCGCGGCGGTCTGGTATATTGACCAGGTGAACAGGTCGGGCGATTTCATGGGAACGGTATCGGGGCAAGGGTCGCTTGCCAACATGCCCGTCGATGTGGTGAACGTTGCCGTCGCTGTCGATGTTATAGTCCCCGAAAACCTTGGGCAACATGACATAACAATACATTTCAAGGGTAAGCAAGTCGGCTCCCTATCCGTCACCAATCGCAGCCAATACTATACGTCGGTCGGTTGGCAATTCAAAGGCGTGGTTGACCTTGGACGCGAAACGGGGGGAAGTTTTGACCTAAAATTCAAGTACAACGGCAAGTCGTCCGTCAACCTTGGGAGTTGGCAATATGATAGCAAGGTGAAAATCTTTGCATACGTCCCCAGTGGTCGCAATGGTTGCGACATCAACCTTGCCACATGCTTGCCCAGTGTTGGCGCGTGGGACTTGCTAAAGACGGCGTGCAGCATAATGGGCGGCGTGCCATACGTTGACGGCGGAGTGTTGAAGATGTGGCGATATACCGATATTTCGGCCACTCCAAATGATTACAGCGCAAAGTATTCCCGCCTTAACTCCCACGACATCACCCGCGCCGCCTCATGGGTAGCGCAACGCAATTATTGGATTATGAACACGGAGAAAGTGGGCGAGGCCAACGCGGAGTATGAGCAACGGCAAGTCCATGCAGATGCAGCCGACACGACCCTTGCAGACAAAAAAGAGGTGTTCAAAAGTGCCTTTGCATCCGAATATATCCAACAGCCGGACGCGCGGTACCTTGACACGGGGCGCACGATAGCGTTCTATAAAGAGGAGGGCGGTTGGGTAAGCGTTTCCGAGGCAAAACCATCCATCGGGTACGTCGGCACCATGCCATACCGCTACCGCAATATGCCAGGAATGAGCGGACTTTCCCCCGCGTGGTGGTATCGCGTGGCAACCTTTGAGCAATCGGCGGAGTGGTTGGCGGTCGTCGAGAAATGTATCACCCGCTCCGAGGGTTTGTTCAAGGTGCAACTCACCATGTCGGCAATAGACTTGGCACAATTCGACCCACTAACGCCCGTATATATCGAGCAATTGGCCATGCGCGGGTTGGTCGTGTCCGTCCGCTATTGCGCGGCGAAACGATTTGCAGAAGTTCAACTACTAAAATATTGAGATTATGACAGAAACCGAAACCAAAATCGTTGATATTCAACTAAACTACTCCGAGGCCGTCAAGGGGTTGGCAAAGTATGAAGTCAAGATGCGCGAGGCAAAGCAAGCGCAAGAGGAACTCCGCAAGGCGATGGAGCGCGGCGAACTCACACAAGAAGAATATGATAAGGAGGTCGTGGCTACCCGTACGGAGATAACACAACTAAAGAACGAGCAACGCCTTTTGCAAAAAGAGTTGCAGAACCAGGTCAAGGCAGAGAATGAGGCGGCGGGGTCTCTTAACGAACTCCGCGCCCAGTTGTCTAACCTTACGGCACAATATGACGCTTTGTCAGCCGCTCAACGCGAGGGCGACATCGGCCAAACTCTAAAAGACCAAATTAACGAGGTGACAACAACGTTGAAATCAGCCGAAGAGGGGACACAACGCTTTTATCGCAACGTGGGTAATTACACGGAGAGCGTAAAGGCCGCGTTTGGGTCGCTTGACAAAGAGTTGGAGCAAGTCAAGACCGACTATGAGGCGGCGGCGGCTGCATCCGAGAAAGCCACAAAGGAGGCGGAGAAAGCAAAGGAGGCATACGAGGCGGCGGCAAAGGCAGAGGGCGAGACCTCCGAGAAAACAAGCCAACTCCGCAAGCAATACGTCGATTTGTCGATAGCGGCAAAGGAGGCGGCAAAGAAAGCCGAAACGTTGCGCGCCCAGATGACAACCAACGAGCAAGCCATCAACGCCACGCGCGAGGCCACCGAAAAATTGTACTCCAACCTTATTCCCTTTGGCAATGTGTTGCTACCTATGCTTTCGCGAGGATTGGCGGGAATAAAGGAGGGTTTCGCCCTTGCCGCCCAGGGTGCAAAGATTGTCGGCAAGCAATTATTGGCACTCATGGCCAACCCAATTGTCGCATTTCTTGCAGCGGTCGCCGCCGCTATTGCCTTGGTCGTTAAGGGCGTGAAAGGCAGCGAGGAAAACGCCAACAAATTATCAAAGGTGCTTGCACCAATAAACATGTTGCTTGGTGCGCTGCAAACCGCCTTGGAGAAAGTTTGCGGGTGGATATTGACGGGCATTGAATACGCGGGCAAGTTGGCGCAACTCCTTGGCCGTGTCGTTCAAGTGGCCACGGCTGACATTCCGTTGGTGGGGGATGCAGTACGCGCCGCCAATATCGCCGTTGAACACGCAATAGAACTTGAAGAGCGAGAGCAGCGATTGATAAAAGAACGCCGTGCCTTGTTGGTCGAAGAGGCAAAGAATGAGCGCGAATTGGCAGATTTGCGAGAGCAAGCGGCGGACGCAACAAAGAGCAATTCGGAACGTATGGAGGCATTGACCAAAGCGGCCAAGTTAGAGGAACAAGTGGCGGCGGAAAGATTGCGCCTTGCAAAAGAAGAGTTGCAACTCGAAAAAGAGAAAGCCGAACTTGCCCCGAATAGCGCGGAGGATAACGAACGCCTTGCAGAACTGGAGGCGAAAGTGTACCAGGAAGAAACAAGGCTATTTCAGAAACGCAAGGAGATAACCTCCCAAATGAGCCAATTTCAAGAACAAGCGAGGAAAGAGGCAGAGGCCAACGCAGCCGCAAGGGTTGCCGCCGTTCAAGCAGCAGAGAAGAAAGAGGTCGAGGCTATCCGAGCCGCCGAAGATGCGATGATTGCCTTAATTAAGGATGCAGACGAAAAGAGCAAGGCAGAGATTACCGCGCGATATACCCGAGAGATTGAGGCTTTGAAAAATCGGATCAACACGGAGAAAGACCTCACCGTTGCCGCGCGGGACGCAATCGCCCAGACCATCACGGCAAAGGAGGAACAGATGCAGAACGACCTCACCGCGATAGACGATGCAGCCGAAAAAAAGAGGTTGGAGGCGGAGGCCAAAGCCTTGGAGGATGCAAAGAAATTGCGAGAGGATGCAGCCAAAGAGGAAATGTTGCGCGTTCAAAACGATTGGACGGAGAAGTTGCAGCAAGCCGCCGATAATTCGGTGGAGCAAGCACGCATAGAGTTGGAGAGAGCAAGGGAGAACCGCGACAACCTACAACGCGAGGAAGAGGAAAGCGAGCAAGAGTTCAGAGCCAGACAGTTGGAGGCCAACGCGGAGTACCTGGCCGCGAAAAAGAACCTTGCAGACCAGGAGGTTCAAGTCGAGCAAGCAAAAATGCAGATGATAACCTCATTGGCGGGCGGCTTTTCAAAGACACTTGCGGCGTTGGGCGAGGATTCCAAAGCATTTGCCAAAATGTCAAAGGTACTTGCCCTTGGAGAAATCGCGGTCAACACGGGTAAGGCTATCGCGGCGGGTACAGCCCAGGCGCAAAGCGTACCATTCCCCGCCAACCTTGTAGCGGTCGCCACCACCGTGGCCACCGTATTGGCGAACATTGCCTCCGCAATATCAACGGTCAAGTCTGCAAAATTCGCGGCGGGTGCCATTGGCATTGGCGGAGCGGGTACGGGTACAAACGACAAAATACCCGCTATGATAAGCAACGGCGAAAGCGTTATCAACGCAGCCGCTACCGCTCTATTCCCCAACGAGTTGGCGGCAATAAACGATATTGGCCGACACGTTACCCCAGAAATCGGCGGTTTGACCCTCAACAACGCCCAACCGACCCTCTTTGGCGAGCAGATGCGCGAGGCGGTCGAGGAAATCCACCCCGTCGTCTATGTCGAGGACATCAACCTTGGCCAAAAATCGGTAGAAGTTGCAGAGAAACGCGGCATTTTGTAAAAAAATTACCTCAAAATTTGGCAAGTATAGGATTATTTCCTATATTTGCCGCAAATTATATAACATTTTTCCACATGAAAATCGAAATTATTGGCACAATCGGTTGTGACACTACCGCCAAAAAGGTGGGGGAACAACTTGCCGAACTCAAAGAGGGCGAGGCCGTGGAGTTGGAAATCAACTCTTGCGGTGGCGACGTTGACGAGGGTTGGGCAATTTACGACCGCCTCCGAGGTTTGGAGGGTCACGCTATCAGCGCAAAGGTTGAGGGCGTTTGCGCGTCAATGGCAACCGTGGTATTGTGTGCCGCCGCAAAGGATGCGCGAGTTTCAGCTCCAAACGCCTCTTTTTGCGTCCACAATCCCGCCCTTGCAATGCTCAACACCTCTATTCCAGAGCGATTCACGGCGGAGGCGTTAGAGCAACTGAAAGAAGAGATTGGCAAGCGAGCCGCCGAAATGGCAGAAAGCCAGTTGCGCATGGCCACCGTATTGTCGGAGCGCACGGGTTACGCCCTGGAGGCAATGCAAACCCTTATGAACGAGGACAAATCAATCAACGCCGAAACCGCAAAGGAAATAGGCTTAATTTCATCAATAACCGAGCCAAAAACGGCTCATAACACCAACAAAAAAATGGGAAAAGCAAATTTGATTACCGCCGTGGTTGAGGCGGTAAAGACCGCCCTTGCGGGAGTTAAGGAGTTGGCAATGACCCTCCGCTCCGTGGACGGCACCGAGATTTTTATTGAGCGAGAGGATGGCGCGCCAGAGGTAGGCGACACCGCCCGCCCAGACGGCACATGGCCAATGGAAGATGGACGCACTATCACAATCCAGGACGGAAAGATTGTCGATATTGCAGACCCAGAGCCAGACCAGACGCACGAAATGGAAGAGTTGCAGCGAGAGGTCGAGCGATTGCGCGAGGAAAACGAGGCGTTGAAGAAAGACGCGGACGGCAACAAGGAGGCTCTAGCACTTGTAGAGCGCGCGGGCGGTGTTGCCCAACTTACAACCATCCTCAACAAGACCAACGCACACGTTCCACCCCAGCGCACGGCACAGAGTGGCGTAAACAAGCCAAAGACCGCAGAGGAACTCCGCCAGGAGGCAATCGGCGAACGCCAAAAGGCATATCTTGCAGAGCGAGACAAGCAGTACGCGGCTTTGCGCGAAAAGATTACGGGTAAGAAGTAAGACCCGCAAAAGGTAAGTTATTAACAATAAATAATCGAAGAATATGGCAAAAATGATTAACTTGGCCGACGCGGTCGCCCAGTATGGCGGTAGCGAGCGAATGGCCGAATTGTTTATCTCCATCTTGGAGACCGACCCATCGTTGGGCGCAACTTGTACCATCAAGACCTCACAGCGTGACAAGGGCAAGATTATCACCTTGTCCTCTGGTACGCATGTAGGCACAAAGGGCAAGGGTTGCAACCCAACCTACCAGCAGATTGCGCCAGCCGCCGAAACCGCGACTTGGGACTTGAAGGACTACGAAATCCCGTTGTCTATTTGCTCCGAGGATTGGAAGTCCATCATGCAAGAGTTTAACCAGTGGCGCGACAATGGAGACGACAAGATGGAACGTCTTATCACCTCCGCAATCCGTCCACTCATTGAGGACGAAATCACCCAAACCTTGCAGCGTTACGGATGGTTTGGCGACCTCAACGCCGACACTTTCACCAACGGCGGCAATTTCTCCGACACCATCGACGGCGCGGCTTGGCCACTCGATTGGGTGAACGTGTGCGATGGTCTCTTCACGAAGTTGGCGGCAATCGTTGCCCTTGCTCCAAACCAGTTGACCACAATCGCCGCAAACGCCCAGACTTCCTACTCAACCCAGCAGTCGGCAATCGCCGTGGCTGGTGTTGCAACTGGCATCCTGGACGCAGTTCTCCGCGATGCAAACCCACGCATTAAGAACAACGGCGGCGTGTTGCTTATGACCGACGCGTTCTACCAGGCATTTTATAACGACTACAACGCAACCCACATCCACACCATCCCTTACGAGACCGTGGCCGAGGGTGTCGGTCTGTCTATGTACCGTGGCGTGAAGATTATCGTTGTATCTTGGTGGGATTCCATTATCAACGAGTTCCAGAACACTGGCACCGCATGGTTCAAGCCTTTCCGCGTTGTCTATGCTAACCTTGACAACCTCCTTATCGGTACGTCAAGCAACCGCGACAACCTGGAGTTGGAGTTCAACTTCGACGCAAAGAGCCGCGAAAACCTTATCTATGCGTCCAGCAACATTGACACCGCTATCCCCCGTTCAAAGGAGGTGCATGTCGCTATGTAAGAGAGTACGCAATATTGTATAACGAGGGAGGGGGCAACCCCTCCCAATTAAAACCTTTCAAAATATGGGAGCATGTGACAGAGTATTGGCGCAATCGCTTATCCCCGATTGTGACAGCCCACAGGAGCCAGGCGTTAACGGCGTGGCTTATATCATCAACTTGGCCGACATCGACCGCGACAACTGTACCCTTGACGCGCAAAACCCGTCAATCATCGAGACCTTGGCCTTGAAAACGGGCAAAAAGGCGTACAAGGTGGAACAGTTGGGCAATCAGCCATTCACGGGTACCAACACCGCGACAGAGGTCGGCACCTACGGCAACAAGAAAACAAAGACCGTGGCCTTTGCCATTCTTGACCATTGCCCAGACATCACGGAGAACGTTATCGACGTGTTAGACCGTGGCTCTTTCGCCGTTATCATGGAGAACAACAGCCTTGGAAGTGACGGCAAGGGCAAGTACGAAATTTACGGCTACGTTTCGGGTCTGCATCTGACCGCCTCCAACCGCGAACTTTACGGCGACGCAGACGGCGGGTGGATTATCGAAATGAAGTCAACGGAGCGCAAGTCGGGTATGTTCATTTTCAACACGGACATTGCAACCACCGACGCAATGATTGCCGCGTTGCTCTAATCTCTTAACCTCAATATATTAGCCTATGTTTAACAACATCAAGGAGGCGCGCGAGGCAATGGCCGCGATGGAGCCTCATTTCAAAGTTGGATTTTCGGGCAAGGAGCGCGAGATTATCGACTACTTGCACCGCCTCTTCTTTGGTGCGCCAGTCAAAAAGACCGCGTGCCAATCTTGCTATCGTGACGCGTACGTCCTGGTTTCTTGCCGCTTGAAGAAAGAAAACGAATTGCCGAAACGCAGCAACTACGAACTTAAAAAGGGAATAGTTTACGCGCCAAAGGCGGGCGTGGGATTCTATGCGGGTGAGAATATCCCCGACGAAGTGGCCGAGAAGTGGTTGGCAGAGTTCCCCCATGCAATCCGCAAGTTTGCGAGATTTCCAGAGGATTGGGAAAAGCGCGCCGCCTCCTTGAACGACAAAGGCAAGGAGAAGAAGAGAAAGAGCAAGAAAGAGCCAAAGCCAACGGAGTCTGCAGCACCCGTTGAGGGTGAGGCCAACGAGAACACAACAATTGATCCAGACGGGCAAGCACCAGAGGCACCCGTTGAGGAATAACCAACAACCAAAACCGCCAACAAATGAAAACGACAACGGCAAAGCGACCCGATAAGGCGTTCGATACCTCATATTTGAGGGACTTAAATATCATATCATACGGAAAAAATAACCTTTTCCCGCAAGATATTGCGGCCTTTATCCATGCGTCACCGACGGGGGATAGTTGCCTTGACCGTTTCATTTCGTTTGTTGGCGGCAAAGGGTTTGCCAACGAGTTCTCCAACAAGATAATCAACCGACGCGGTGCAACGTGGGACGGTGTTCTTGCCATTGTTGCGGACGATTTCTCCACCTTTGGCGGTGCCGCCGTCAACGTCAAGTACAACGCAGCGGGCGAGATTTGCGAACTTTTGCACGTCCCGTTTGAGTGTTGCCGTCTGGAAGAGACGAAAGACAACGGGCGCGTCTATCATATCGTCGTGGCCGTCGATTGGGAGGGCAAGAAAACGAGGGACGGACAAATCCAACGACCCACAAAGGACACGGTGGAGGTTTACCCGATTTTCAACCCCGACCCCGTCGTTGTACGCAGCCAGATAGACCGCGCGGGCGGTATCGACAACTACCAGGGACAAATCTACTATATCACGAAGTCGGAAATCGTGGCCTATCCTACCCCAATATACGCAAGTGCCTTGCAATACCTTGGAGTGGACGAAGGTGTTGGAAATGTGCTTTATCGCAACGTCAAAAATAACTTCATGCCCGCGGGTGCTTTCGTCCACAAAAAAGGCGCGGTGGCTGACCCCAACGACGACACGGACGCGAACTCCTCCGCCGACGCATTGGCAGAATTTACAAGCGACACCGAGGCTTGCTCACTCCTTGACATCGAGATTGAACACTCCGAGGATATGCCCGAATTTGTCAACATGCGCGGAGCGAACTACGACAAAGAGTTCACCAGCTCCCACGACATCGCAACCTCTACGATTTACGCAAAATTCCACCAGGAGCCTTGGCTCTGCATCCTCAACGGAAAGGTCGGATTTGGTGGCACGGTCATAGAGGACGCTTACCGCGTTTACAATGCAGAAACGGAGAAATACCGCTCCGTTCTTGAACGTGCTTTCCAACGCATGTATAATAATTGGGAGTTTTCCCGATTGTACGGGACGCAAGAAATAACCATCATTAAGCAATCCATGTAACATGATTATAACGACAGCAGAGGCGCGGACACTTGGCCGACCGATAGGCCAGGCCGTCGCAGACAATAAGATTCAAGCGTTCATCAACGAGGCGGAGCAACAAGTCAAGCGTTACATTGGCGGCAACCTCTACCACGACATCAACGACCCAGCCAACCAGGCAAACGAGCCATACAAAACCCTATTGAATGGCGGGGACTACCAGGACGGCGACCGTTGGCGCAATTTCCGAGGGTTAAAGGTGGCGACCGCTTACCTTGTAGATGCAAAAATGATGATGACGGGCGACATTGAAAGCACCCGTTATGGCTACGTCCAGAAACAAGGGGAACATTCCGACCATATCAGCGAGCGGCGATTGTCGGCGGCTTACAACGAGATAACGGCGGAGGCACAACAAGCATTAAAGGAGGCCATGCTCTTTGCGCGACATGCCAACCTCCTGGCGTGTTGCAATGGTGGCGGCGACTTGCCGTCCAATGGTTTGAAAATTACTAAAATTCGCAGAAAATGAGCAACAATATTCTTGACGCGCTCCCCGTTGCGGAGCAAGTGAGAGACGCGACAGCGGCGGGAGAAAATACCGCACTCCGCGTGGGTGGCTGTCTGGTTGACATCATCACCAAAGCCGACCTCGACCTTATCAATATACAAAATGTATTGGCCGCAATGCCAACCGACCCATTCGACGCAGTTCTTGACGATTGGGCGAACAACACGGGCGCACAGTTGATAGAGTTTGAGAGCAACGGCACCGTGGTAGCCTCTTTGTCGTTGCTCCTTGCCACGACATCGTATAGCGGCCTATTGTCGCCGACGGACAAAGCGAAAATCGACGCAATGCCCGCCGACCCCGCAAGCGAGAGCAACGCGGTAGGCTCATTCAACACGCAGACCACGGCGACCTCCGCCGACATCATCCCGTACACAGTCAACAACTCACCTCTTCCGTCCGTGTCTCTTCCCGTCACGCTCCGCGACATCTTGCAAGGTGGCGCGTATCAAGCGGGCGTGGTGGCCGCTGCAACGCAGAACGCTATCGACCTATACGGGCAAGGGTTGGAGGTTAAGGTGTTGAGCGGTCAGACCTTGACCTTGTTGTTAGGCGGCACACGATTATATAAGGGCGGCACCTTGTTACTCACCGAATTGGACGGCACGCCTTGCCAGGGATTTCTCACAATGGAGGTGGACGGGTTGGGCGTTCCGTTGTTCCCTGGTACAACATGCGACTTTACCAATGGCGGCGACACGCTGACCTTTGACCTATCCACGCAGATGGCGGGCGTTGGTTATCTGGGTGACTTTGCCCGCGTTACCAATGTATCGTTGAGGGCGGCGTCTGGTCGCGACGTGCATGTTAGGTTGAGGATAGCGGACGCAAATATCATGCAGACAGACGTCCACGACCTTGAAATAGTGCAAACCGCGTCTTACGTCCGTCTTTTCGGTAAGAACGGCGGCACAATCATTTCGCAAGTTGACATACCATTTGCAAGCACCACAAAGGCGGGCATTATCACGCCGCAAGACCTTGCAGACCTACGGGCGGCACACGACAACGGCCTAATCGGTATCAATGTCTATCAAGAGGCCACCCGCGTAACGTTGGAGGGTGACACTATCGGCGGAAGTTCTCCAACGTCATACATCAACGCGGCCACGGCAACGGCGGCGGGTGTACTGACGGCGGCACTCTTTGTCAAACTTAACGCGCTACCAGATGCAGCAAGTTTGGCCGCAAGTCTTGCAGACAAGAGCAGCGTGGAAGATGCAGTCGGTAGTATTGCCAACGGGCAATCCTCTGTAACGGGTATGTCGCTCGATTATGGCAAGGTGAGTGGCGGCTATCTTGGCCGCTCCAACTTACCACTTGCCACGACCTCTGCCAATGGTGTAATGGCTGCAACCGACAAGGCAAAGTTGGACGGAATCGAGGCGGGCGCGGAAAAGAACGTTATCAAGGAGGTGCAAGTGGACGGCACGGCACTTTCGCCCGATGCAAATGGCGCGGTCAATGTGCAAGTCAAGCCGTTGTTGGGTGGTGCGTTCCCGAATACCACACCGCCACGCGATGCGCAAAATCTCTATCTCCCCGCCGATGGTACGAACTACTACCTTGGCAACGTCAGCGGTTTGGGTCTGTCTTGGCAGACACCCGCCGCAAAGGAGGGCATTACAATGCGGTTCACAGCAAGTTCAACGTTCACTATCGTTGTGCCATACAATGACGGGGACGCGCCCGATGTTGAACACGAAATCGCGAACGAGACCGCGTTGGTTTGCAGTCAAGGCGCTAAATACTTGCTCGTTATCGTGGCCGCGTGTGGCGCGGGTGGTGCGCCCGAGAACATCGTATCGCTTAACGAACTAAACACCCCGCAATAATATGGCAGACAACGGCAAGTATGAAGAAAGCGACCTCTACACCTTGGACGGCAAGACCATAGTAACGGAGGGGCAAAACGTGAGAGATAAGGAGGGGCGATGGTTGCTAAATGCGACCGCCGCCTTGCTCCTTGCAAATGGTTTCTTTCGTGTGTTGTTCTACCGACCCGAAGAGGGCGAGCAATTTACGGAACACTTTGAGGAAATCGAGGGTGTCACATATTGGATAAGAAAAGAATAAAAGCCTATGCAAAGAACAAAATGCCTACACCTTGCAAGTGGCGGGCGAGGTGCAAAAGATTATCTAAAATTTACGGCGCAAGAGGCCAGTACTATTGCGTTGGTCAAGGTGGGCAACCCAGTAGATGTGTCGTTGGTCACTTCGCTCAACGGCGCGCCGTGGCAAGCCTACACCACGGGCAACACCATCTCGCTCAACGAGGGGGACGAATTGCGAATGAGGGCGGCAACGGTGAACAATACGCTTGCAGCCAACGTAAACAATTATCATAATTTCGTAATGACGGGAAAGGTGGCCGCAAGTGGTGACTTGCAGAGCCTAATCGACAGCACGTTGCACAATAGGGTCGCTGGCAATATGCGCAATCTTTTCCAAAACTGCACGGCATTGGTCGAACCGCCTTATTCTTCTGCTACAACGTGGGTGGGAGAGAATGACGGATTATACAAGGGGTCGGGAATAGTCCGAGCAATGAAAATAACCGCGTTATATTGCAACCGCTCCTCGTTTGATGAGTGGTATATGGGTTGTACTGCATTGGTGGACGCAAGCCCGATGGACTGCACGCAATTACAACCACAACTTCCGACAAGTTTTAACGCAACTTTCAGAGAAATATGTCGAGGTTGTTCTGCATTGACTTCGCCGCCGAAAATTACAATAGACAACAATTCGGCGCATGTATATTATTGTTTTAAATCGGCTTTTTTGGGCTGCACGGCATTGGTGGACGCAAGCGATATTAAAATTGTAAATTGCCAATATGGTGGCCAAGCATTTAATTCAATGTTCTATGGATGCACCTCCCTTGTAACTCCTCCAGATTTTGGCAATCTTGTAAGAAATTCGACCTATGGGTATGAGTTCCGCGAGTGCTTTAGCGGTTGCACTTCCCTTATTACCGCGCCGACAATTGACCTTGACGCAGACGCAAGCAGTTGTTTCCTTGGCTGCACGGCATTGGTGGACGCAAGCGGTATTACATTGCGCGATGCGCAAGTATCAAGCGGCGCGCCCGCAATGTCCGCTTTTCAAGGTTGCACGTCGTTGCGAGTGCCTCCGAGAATTAGGTGTCAAGGCAACGGGGTTGGAAATGCCTTTTATAATTGTTTCCGTGGTTGTTCTGCATTGGAAACCGCAGAAATCGAGGATTTCACGGGCGATAATTGGGCAACCAATCAATTCGCCTATATGTTCTACGGCTGCACCTCCTTGCAGCGGCTCAAAGTACATTTTGAACTTTGGGGCGATGGGGTCAATGGCACAACTAATTGGTTGCAGAACGCAGCCGCGTCGGCAACGTTTGAGTGTCCCGCAACACTTGACCAAACCCAACGCGACAACAGCCATATTCCAAGCGGTTGGACGATTGAGACCTTTTGACCTATGAGAGAAAGCAAGATTTACGTTCAAGTGGCGGGATTGGGTGGCGCGGTTTTGTCCACTTTCCTTGCAGACAGCATCGAGAAAATGTTGCCGTGGTTGGTCGTTATGACCGCCTTGATTATGTGCGACCTTATCGCGGGGGTCTGCAAAGCGTGGAAGTTGGGCGAGCGCGTCACCATCAACCGCGCAATCCGTGACACCACGGCAAAGGCTTGCACCTATTATTCGGGGGTCGTTTTCGCTTGTTTCTTTCAAGTAGCCACAAGTGACGATACCGAGTGGTGCGAGATTGCGGCAAAGATATTCAGCGCGGTGGAGGGTGTCTCGATACTCCGCAATATCTTCCAATGGCACGGGTATAACCTGGACGGCAAGGGATTGCTTGCGTTGGTGCTGCACCGCATTTTCGGCGGCGAGAAACAAGATATCAAAGAACTAATAAAAAATAAAGAAGATGATAGAAAAGAGATTGATAGTTGAAGAATTGCGCCAATACTTCGACGTGCGCGAGTTGGTCAGCAAGGAAGTATATCAGAAGAACGGAGAGAACGCGTGGCGATACTTCGACACCGACCTACTCCAAGTATTGCTAACCATCCGCCGCGAAATCGTAAAGGCTCCGATGGTCTGCAACAATTGGGCAAAGGGTGGCCAACTGTCTCAACGTGGCCTCCGAGAGAACACCGCGCCGATGGTCAAGGCAAAGACAGAGGCGGGAACGTTGTACCTATCAGCTCATACGATGGGCAAGGCAATAGACCTATCCTCCCCGAAGTACACCGCCGACCTACTCCGCAAGATGATAGAGGAAAAGGCCGACCTACTCCCTTGCAATATCCGCATGGAATCGGGGAAGAGCGCGCCTACCTGGTTACATATCGACACCGCGACGGCACCAAGCCAAAGCGACAAAATCTATATATTTATATGAGGCGGTTTGTTTTATTCCTTGCCCTGGCCTTGTTGACTGGGTGCAAGTCCACAAAGGTAGTGACCGACGCGCGGCAAGATGTGGAGCAGAGCGAAAAGGTTGAAGAGTTGGCAATCTCCAACCACTTGACAATCCACGACACCATCTACACGGAGATAACGGAACACGTCACCCGCAAGGTCGAGGAACGATTCGACCCAACGACGGGCAACCTTGTAGCGAGAACGACGGAAGAAGAAGAGAATCGGCGCGAGTACCAGTGGGAAATCGAAAGCCTCAAACACGAAGTCGACAGCCTGGCCGCAAGCCTTGAATCCTATTTGCGCGATAAGTCAACGGTAGAGGTCAAGGAGAAAGAGGTCGAGCGGTTCCCGTTCCCGTGGTGGTTTGTCTGGACTATTATTGCGTGCGCGGTCGTCCTTGCAGCGATGAGGATATGGTCGTTGTTCTGGAAATAACATATAGTGCATTTATGCGCTATAAAACAAAATGCAATGCGATTTAATGCGTATTGCATTTATTTTTGTGCGTATTGCATAGAAAATAATGCGTTTGGTATGCGTTTTAATGCGAATAGCATAAATATATGAAAATCAATAATTTACACGGGTATTTAGCAGAAATCAACCTTTTCTTTTTCCTTTTTTTCGCGCGGGTTATTATATATATTATTTAATTTATCCCCTATGAATTAAAAAAAATAATAATAAAGAGAGAATATAAAGAGAGAAAGAAAAAGAAAAAAGTTTGCGAAAAATTTGGATGGTTGAAAGAAAAGCCGTATCTTTGCCCCAGTTTTTTTTGGAATGGTTATATTTCGCAAAACAAACTATTTCTTTACCCTATTATCCTACAATTTGTCATACTTTTAACCGTCAGCCCGCGAGGGTAGGCGGTTTTTTCGTTGAAAATTTGGAGGATTGGGAAATAATGCGTACCTTTGCGGTGTTATTAGTTGATAAAAGGTTTGTATAAGAGTTATTAGTGGTTTTATCCCGTCCGTCCGTGAGGATAGGCGGGTTTTTCGTTATATTTTCGGCCGAAATCGTACAAATTTAGGGTCAAACCGTACGATTTCCGAAAAAAATGAGGGTTAAAAGTCATTTTTTTGTAAAAATATTTGTATATGTCGAAAAATAGCAGTATCTTTGTACCACGAAAAACAAAGTTAAACCAATAAACAAAGTTAAGATTATGGCAACAATGGAACTTATCAAGAAAGAAACCAAGCGCGGAGAGTACAAGGCAACGAGCCTCGACAACCAAAAGAAAGATGTCGATTTCTTGCTTGAATCCATCGACGGCAAATATTATACAATCTGGATGAACCGCACGTTGGAACTCCCCAAAAAATCGGAGCATGAAGAGGGTAGCAAGTCCGCCGTCATTATTGGAGAGCGTGCTTTCAATGCTTTTGCAAAAAACCACACATGGTTACCGAATTTCTAAACTAATAACCAGGGCGGGAAACCGCCCGCAAAATATTCCCCTATGACCATAACAATGACAAACAACAAACTCCCATTTGACGCGGTTGTTGACATTCCCGCCATGTTGGAGGATTTGGCCGACTACCTACGGCAAGAACGTGCGCAAGTTGTATTAGAGGGCGCAACGCCCGCGAGATACAAGCGACTTTGCGAGATAGACCGAGAGATTGAAAATTGCGGCGGTTGGCTGCAAGTAAACAACAAATAAACTATTTAACTCTTAAAGTATGAAAGAATTAGTAAAAATCCAAGGCACGTTAAAGGCAAACAAGTGCCTCCGCAACGATTACGGGAAGTTCAACTACCGAAGTGCCGAAACCATCCTCCAAGCCGTCAAGCCTATTTGTCAAGAATTAGGGTGCCAGCTTATTCTCACCGACGACATCCAGATGATTGGCGACCGCTACTACGTCAAGGCCACCGCAACGCTCACCAATGCGGACGGCGAGAAAGAGAGTGCTACGGCCTTTGCCCGCGAGTGTCCCGCGAGGTGTGGAATGGACGAGGCACAAATCACGGGTGCCGCATCATCCTATGCAAGAAAGTACGCCCTCAATGGTCTTTTCGCCATCGACGACACCAAAGACCCCGACGACCCCGAACTGACAAAGAAGAGATTGGAGGAAGAAAAGGCAAAAGCAGAGCAAGCCACCGCAACCGCTAACCTTGACACCGCAAAGAAAGAGGTCGAGGCCGCCAAGACGGTTGAAGAACTGAACGCAATCTTCTATAAATACAAAGACCTCCAGAAGAACCAGGAGTTCATCAACGCATTAACCAACAAGAAAAATATTTTGCAGAAATGAAAAAGAAATTAGAACGTAAAGACCTCCCCGTTTGTGGGGTGGTCTTTGAGAAAGAAACCCACACCTACACACTCAACGGCGCGGTATTGTCTGGTATTACTTCCATTATTCACCGCTACATTTGCCCCGAAAAGTACAAGGACGTACCGCAAGACGTTTTGAACAGAGCCGCCGCGCGCGGGTCTTATATCCACGAACTCTGCGGAGCCATCGTTGACGGTTTCATTCCGTCGGAGCCGTCCGAGGAACAAGCCGCTTTTATGGCAGAATCGGAGCGCATCGGCAAACGTTGGATTGCGTCGGAGTGGTTGCTCACCGATAACGAGCATTTCGCCACCGCCGCCGACCTGGTGGCCGATGATTGCAGCCTGGGCGACATCAAGACAACCGCAACGCTTGACAAAGAGTATTTGTCGTGGCAACTGTCTATCGAGGCCGAATTTTTGGAGCGCATAAATCCAAAACTCCACGTCCCATCCCTTTTGGGTCTGCATATTCGCAACGGCAAGTGCAAGGCCGCGGAAATCGAGCGCAAGCCGTCGGAGGCCGTGTGGTCGCTTATCAAAGCAGCCGCCAACAATGAACCATGGGAGAACACCACGAAGAGCGACGCGCCAGAGGTCGAAGATACAACCGTTGAGGAAATCGTCGAATTGTCGGCCATGATTGCCAAGGTAGAGGCAGAGGCCAAGGAGTTAAAGGCCAGACGCGACGCACTCCTTGCCCCCATCTATGAGGAAATGGCCACCAACTCCGTCGATAAGATGGAAGTCGAGGGCGAGTTCACCCTCTTCAAGCGGAGCGGTGCCGTCCGCAAGACGTGCGACTTCGACAAACTCCGTGAGTTATCCAAGGACATTTATACCGCGTGCGTGTCCGAGCAGACGGGCGCGGATAGTTGGCAAATCAAACTAAAAAAGTAAGTAAATCGTTTAACCAGGGAGGGGCAACCCTCCCATAAAATCAAAAGTTATGGAAGAAATAAAGAAAGCCGCCGAAATGCTGCCGTTGTTGCCGACTAACTACTGCACGACACCGCCAAAGTTGTACGGACAATATCTGTAGCGCGTCGGCAAGCAGAAGTGGACAAAGAGCAAGAAATCAAAAAAACATCATCATTAACGCCAGATCCAAACTATGGAAAAAGAAAAGAAAAACGAAATGAGCGGATTGACACCAAGTCAAGAGGCCAAGGTCTGCAAGAAAATGGCCAACAAGTTCAAGAAAATGAAAGCAGAGTTTGAGAAGAACGAGCGCGAGAAAGCCGAAAAGCAGCGCGCCGTCGTTGAGAAAGTTATCGAGGCCGTGAATGGTTTATCGGTCGGGGAGGGTATCACCGTAATTGGATCCGCCGTGGGTCTGATTGTCAAGAACGCAGACCCCAACAACGATAACCACACGACGGAACGCACCATCTCAAAACTCACGACGATAGTCTGCAATACAATCGTCCAGTTGAGCCAGAAGAAAGAGGACAAATAACAAGCACGGGCGGAAATGTCGGATAAAATAAGGCCGAATAGAACAACGCAGAGCAGACGGTGAGAGCGTCGCGTGGTCGTTGAGCCTGGGAACCTTTGGTGGGAGCGTTACCCACCCCGCCCGATTTTTAACAACAACACCAAAAATACAAAGTTTATGAGATTTCAATTTATTGGGGTCGTCGAGCATGTGACCCAACCCGTACAGATTACGACCAACAGCGGAAAGCAGATGTTGAAGTCAACCATTGCCGTGCGTCCCGTCGGATTTGACCCCGTGGATGGGTCGCCAAGTTATGAGCCGTCGGAAAATTCCATACCCGTTGACCTTATCGACCGCGCCACGGAACTTGGCGCACAATTCCTACCAGGACAGACGGTCAAGGTAGTGGGAGAAGTCCGTGGCCATTGGGGATTCACCGACCGCAACGGCCAATTGTCTGGCCGCGTGTCAATCATCGGGCGGTATATCTACCCCCACGAATTGCAGCAACAGCAAGGCACGCAGATGGTGGCACCGATGCAAGGTCAACCGATGCAGACGGGCGGAGCATTTGGAGGTAGTCAGCAGCCCCCATTTGTGGCACCGCAAGGCGGCGGTTATTACACTGGCCGATAATGTTGTATAACCTACGGACGGAGGCGGGGCGCGATAGGGCGTTTTCCCGCCTCCAGTCTTTAGTCAAGGCGGGCGCGGTAGTGGAGATAGCTGACAAAACCATCCGAAGTCCGCAACAAAATAGATACTTGCACGCTATCATCGGGTATATTGCCGTCAAGTACGGGTGCAGCGCGGAGTATTGCAAGAGGGAGTTCTTCAAGACCGCCGCCAACTCCAACATCTTCAAGGTGGAGAGGGTCGCCAATAACGGCGTGAGATACTACGACCTCCGCTCAACGTCCGACCTATCGAGGGAAGAGATATCGCAAGCGATTGACAACTTCCGAGCGTGGGCGATGGACTATATAGGCGAGTATATCCCACGCGCCGACGAATACATGGCCGTCAATGAAATGGAGTTGATAATCCAGAGAGAAACGCGCGGCCTATAATTCGCCAAAGTTCGTGAAAATTCGGAGAAATTCGGAGATTTTTAGAGAAAAACGGCGAAAGTTAGAGCAAAACAGAGCCGAAAACCATGGTTTTACACTTTTTGTAAAAATAATTGTAAAAATATTTTGATATGTCGAAAAATAGCCGTATCTTTGCGGTACTTAAAACAAAGTTAAACCAATAAACAAAGTTAAGACTATGGCAACAATGAAAGAAGTTAAAAAGAGATTTAACGAGATTTGCGAGGATTTCCTCTTTAATTCCGATTTGCGCGAGGATGGTTTCTCTGACCAACTTCGCGAAGAACTTGACAAAATGGCAACCCCATGGGAAAAGTTGAGCGAAGAGCAAAAGGGCGACGCAACGAAGATTACAGAGTATGAGGCAACCATCGATAGTTTCGGCATAGATGTGGAACTCTATGCAATCTATGACGACGGGTATCATTGGTTTGCTTATCGAATGAAATAATAGACTAATAACCAGGGATGGGCAACCCTCCCATAAAATCAACTAATTATGAATATTGCAAAAATTTTGAAGAATTGCCCAAAGGGGCGCGAGTTGTATTGTACCGCCTTCGGCGTTATCCGTTATATCGGTATGGCTGGCGACAAAATCAAGTTTAGAAGACCCGACGGGTACGATGTCACAACGGAGAATGACGGGCGAATGGTGCAACGGGAAAACGTTGAGTGCATCATCTTTCCATCTTTTAAGTGCCGCGACTGGAACGATTGGGCGGAGGTGCTTATCAACGAGGGCGATATTGTCAAGCTGAACGATGGCCGCGTTGTCCGCTATTGTTTTAGTGAACATGCGTTCAAACATGTTGAACGATTTGCAGAATCTTCCGAAATGTTCAAGAAAGGCGACGCGGTGCTTTGCAGAAATAGCGACAAAGACACATGGACGGCGGCGGTATTCATAGAGACCGACACGGTGCTTACTGACATGCCGTTCCATGTTTGGTTTGGTATTGCAAACGTCCACTATTCGCAGTGTATTCCCTTTTTGGGCAACGAGGAAAAAATCGGCAAAGTATAATAACCAGGGCGGAGCAATCCGCCCAAAATCTTAAACACTATGCAAGGAATCATGTTTAATGACCGTTTCGGTCTCACGGATGCCGTGTTGGAGGGTCGCAAGACCATGACACGCCGAATAATTAAATGCACGAAAAAAGCCTTTTGTTTTGAGGTCGGAAGAAGTACAAGTGGTGGGTGCTTGTTAGCGTTCTGTAATGACAAGGGAACCAATGTTGGCGAAATCTTGGCAAAGTATAAAGTTGGCGAGGTTGTCGCTATCGAGCAAGCATACAAGGACATCTATCCAAATGCAGATTTCAAAATGGTAGGAGATAAATTTATGACAGAATCTCCAGGTTGGAAAAATAAGATGTTCACACGCCCCTCACTTATGCCCCACCATATAAAAATAACCGACATCAAGGTGGAGCGGCTTCAACACATACCAGACGCGGATTGCTTGAGCGAGGGCGTATATTCGATTAAGTCCGAAGATGTACCACAGATAAACGAGACTGGAGTATTCTATTATACGTTCTGCGGGGCCTCTGGAATATGGACTACCCCGCGCAAGGCGTTCGCAGCCTTGATTGACAAGGTAGGAAAAAAGGGAACGTGGTCGAGCAATCCGTGGGTGTTCTGTTATTCGTTTGAACTTATAGATTAACATAAAAACATAAATAATGAAAAAGAGATTTATAAAAGTGGTGCTTTTTGTCCCCGCTATACTTATAGCGATAACACTATTTATTACAGAGTTATTTTATTTCGCAGTCAGTTGCCCAATTGCATATATCATATTTGCAGATATTTTCAAGTTTGACATCGGTAAAAGGCCGTGGAATGTATTATTTTGGAATTGGTATATGAAAATAGATAAATAATACAACTATTTACGAGAACAAGAAAAATTTTTGAACGAATTGAATGAACTATGAGCAAGAAAGAAATATTAGTGCCGTTTGACTTGGCAAAAGCCAAGGCGGGCGCAAAGTTAAAAACCATTGGTGGATCTGATGTTCGCGTTATCTGTTATGACCGAAAGACAGACAACGAAATAAAGTTGGTTGCCCTTGTAACAAATGATATGGGTGTCGAGATTTCATGCGGATATACAGAACAAGGCCACAACTTTACTGATGATAGTTTAGATATTAAGATTGTCGAGGAAGTCGAAGAACCAGACCGATGGAGAGACACCGACAAGGGCGGCGTTGAGGGATGGTCTCTGACTGACACTGGGCAAATAGTACATTCTTTCGCTTGCAAGGATTCTATTTGTTGGGCGACCATCTTTGCAAAAAAGAAGATGGCGAGAGCGGCCAAAGCCGCCGCGATGATTTCGCAGATTATCGCCAACGACAAACGATTTGGCGGAGCGATAACCGACGAAGAGTGGAAAAAAGAAAGCGTAAAGAAATTTGTTATATGCAGGGAAAAAGATGAATTGCGGTATGTGACAGAGTTAAGGACGTTCGTCTTGTTGGCATTTCACACAGCAGAGCAGAGAGCCCTCTTCCTGGCAGAAAATGAGGATTTAGTCCGACGATTTTATATGTTGTAAAACATATTTTCAGCGATTTTTGACCCTAAAAAGCCGAAAATCGCATTTTTTGTAAAAATAATTGTAAAAATATTTTGATATGTCGAAATAAAGATTTATCTTTGCGGTACTTAAACAAAGTTAAACCAATAAACAAAGTTAAGATTATGGCAAAAAGAATTACATTAAATGAGGTACAAGTTGAGGCATTGCGCCATGTATTGCTCCACGCTCTTGCAACTATGGAAGAGAAAGAACCAGGGAGCGAGTTGATGGAATCCAATGACGACTTTGTTTGTCGTCTAACTAAAGGAGAATATAAAGAACTTAAAACTTTATTGACGAATAAATTGTATTAACAACGGGGCGGGCAACCGCCCCAATAAAAACAATAAACGAATATGGTAATTAAAAGTTTATCATCTGCAAAAGCGGTCATTGAGATTCTTGAAGATTTAGATATTGACCCAACGGATTTGTTTGCACTTTCGTACACTTTGTTAAAGGACAAGATGGACAACTGCACAACGTACGGGGATAGTTACAAGAACAACAAGGGCAAAAATGTCCGTATATGGTACAAGCGGCCAGAAGAAAATAAATACATCTTGTGTTACGACATCGAATAATAACCAACGGAGGGGGCAACCCCTCCACAAAATTAAAAACTACTATGGTAACGAAAGAAGAACTAAAAACCACCGTTAAGGTGTTGAAAGAGTTGGCGGGGATGAAAGTCGTACACACGGCAATGCGACACGGCCAACTCCGAGACAACGAGGGAAAGATTGAGCAATACAACGGAGAACTTGGCAAGGGATTGCTTGCCGTTACCTGGCCGAATAGTTGCGGCGGTAGCAAGTGGCAATATAAGGTCGAGTACCTGGCCTCTGACCGAGAAATCATCAAATAGTTAGCCTATGGAAATAAAAGGTAAAGTTCATTGTTTTTTTGAGCAATCCGGCACGTTCAAAAATGAGTTTATCAAGTTGGGAATCCCCGCCGAAGATTACGACATCCAAAACAACTTCGGACAGACCGACCACACGGACGACCTATTCGAAGAAATAGAAAAAGCGTATGGGGGGGGGCAAAGCCTCTTTGATAGCATAACGCCCGACGACCTCATAATGGCGTTTTTCCCGTGCATCTACTTTTGCGAAAACAATCAACTCTATTTCATGGGAAACCATAGGAACCTGGAGAAGTTGAACAAAAAGGAACGAGCCGACACGATATTGAAACGGTCAAAAGATAGGGCGCATTTCTACGAGTTGGCGTTGAAAATGTTTACCGTATGCGATATTAAAGGAATCCGCCTAATTGTCGAGAACCCGTACGCGGAGCAGCACTTTTTGGTGAACAACTTTCCTTATTCGGCGACGTTCATCGACCGCAACAGAGCCGCGCGTGGGGACTACTATAAAAAGCCAACGCAGTATTGGTTCATCAATTGCAAGCCAACGGACGGGCAATCGTTCCAACGGGCGAAGATGCACAAGAAAATCGCAAGCGGCGCACATGGCGCACATGGAGGTTTGTGTTCCGAGGAGCGTTCGATGATTTCCCCAGATTACGCAAGGAATTTTATTTGTGACTTCATCCTTGGAAGAGTTCAGAAGAACACAGCCGTACAATATAAGATAATTTTTTAAGCCTATGAATACAGATTTGCAAAAGAAAATAGACTTTGCCCTCAACCTTATCATGGCGGCGGAGATACAAGCGAGGCGCGTCGGTCAGCCGTTGGAGGTCTGTTACAGCGGCGGCAAGGATAGCGACGTAATACTGCATCTATGCAAGACGGCGGGTGCCAACTATCGCGCAATCTACAAACAGACATCTATCGACCCGCCAGGAACGCGGCAACACGCGGAGGCGATGGGCGCGGAGGTTATCAAACCAAAGCGGACGTTCTTTGAACTGGTAGAGGCTAAAGGCTTGCCGTCGCGTGTCCGTCGGTTCTGTTGCGAACAATTAAAAGAGTACAAAGTGTTGGACTACCAAATTGTCGGCGTAAGACGCGCGGAGAGTGCCAGGAGAGCCGCGAGATTTAAGGAGCCAGAGCAATGCCGCATGTATCGAGACGGAGAGAAGTTTGGCAAGTATCCGCGGTTCGCTGACGCCCTGGCTCATCATCTGGAGAAATACAGAGAGAGCCACCCAAACAGCAAGGCCGTCGCGAGCCATTGCAACGTTTGGCAACAACTCGTTCACGATGTTATTTATCCCGATAGGCAAGAGGAATGGCGACAGATAACATCACCAGGAATTTTCGACGACGAACTCCCCGCGATAGATTGGGAGGAATATTTCAAAATCAAAACAAAGATAAAATTATGACAGAAAAGCAGAAAAAAAAGGCCATGCAACTATATAAGCAAGGCCGCAAGTTGCGAGAAATCGCAGAAGAGGTCGGCGTGACATACGCCACCATTAAGAGCCATGTTGCAGCACACCGCGAGAACTACGGGCGGCGGAACTTACGCTATACCGCCGAACAGTTCCGATGGATTGAGCGGAAAATCGCAGAGGGAGAGACACGCAAGGCGATAGCCGACGGCGCATGCCTCAAAGAGAATCAAGTTTTAAGTCTCACTATTTCCGCCGCCAACGCGGCCAGAATGAGCCGCAAGGAATGGATGGAGGCAGCGAGGAATCATAAACAAATAAAATATTTTGGCTATGAAGAATAAACAAAACGATTTCGGGGCAATGTATGAGAACGAACCCCGCGAGGCGGGGACGGTCAAGATAGCCGCCTATTTCCTTTGTATCATTACCGCCTTTCTCGTTATCGCAAAACTTTGCGGTTGGGTGCATTTCCATTGGGCGTTGATACTTGCCCCGTTATATCTCCCCGTCGTCATGCTTGCAGCGTGTACCCTTTTGGCAATCCTCATGTCATTGGTGAGCGACGACCAAATGGTTGACGTTGAAAAGGAGATGCAAGACCTTGACCGAAACCCTAACGACGAAGAAGAGCAGCCATGACAGAGAGCAAAAAGAAATACAGCCGTCAATTCCTGGAGGCGGCGGCGGGATATGTGGCCAACACCTACATTTTTGAGACCATCGACAAAATCAAGGCCGCGCCACTATACCGCCAACGCGTCAAGCAATTGGCCAACCGTTTGGCGGAATGGGTCAAGCAAGAGGATACCATCGTCCAACGTTCCATGTGTGCAATCTTCAACCCCGATTATATAAGTGGCGTTTTTCTCCTTATCGACGAGGCGATGGAAGAACGCCGCAACAAGATAGAGGAAGAGGCGCGCAAGCAATTGGGCGACATTCAGTACCGAGATATTTATGCCCATGCCATTATGGCGATGATATGCGCCGAGATTGCGTCGGTCGAGACTTTCACGATGGTATCACGGCAACGGAGAGACACCGTCCGCATGTTGTTATCCTCACTCATGGAGGCAATAGGAATGACCGACAACTTGGCGCGCGACCTCTGCATCAAGGATAAGGCCATGCGCCTCTATAAGATGTGGCAAGATGATAAGATTTTTGTCAACGCATTGGACGCGCAACGCGAGGCGATGCACAAAGAGACGGAGCCATGAAAGCGGAAGAGTTACTGCAGACTATGTGCGTAAATTGGTTTAAGGCCAATTTCCCACAATTCGCCCGCGTGTTGATACATGTTGCCAACGAGCGCAAGTGTGGAATCCATCGGGGCGCATTGCTCCGAGGTATGGGGGTAACGGCGGGCGTTGCCGACCTTATCCTCTTTGTCGCGCGGCGAGGCTATCACGGCCTTTGCATCGAGTTAAAGACACCGACGGGACGGCAACGAGATACACAACAAGAATGGCAAGCAGCCGTTGAGGGTCAAGGCTACAAGTATATCATTGTCCGAGACTTCCGCGACTTTTGCGATGAAATAAATAACTATCTGGAAGAATGAAATCGAAGAATTACCAGGAATTTGTCGAGAAGTTCAAACCGAAACTGACCACCGACGATTGCTACACGCCGCCAACCATCTACGACATCGTGGCGGATTGGGTGACGCAAGAATATGGCGTGCAGCGTTGGCAGATGGTTAGGCCGTTCAAGCCTGGCGGAGATTACAAGGCGGAGCAATACGGAATGATGGACGTTGTTGTGGATAACCCGCCTTTCTCTATCTTGCAAGAAATATGTTGTTGGTATCAAGAGCGTGGAATCCCTTTCTTTCTATTCGCTCCACACCTTACCGCCATATCCACTTGCCCAGGTGTCACCACCATTATAACAGATACGGATATCATCTACCACAACGGCGCCAACGTGCGCACGGCGTTTAGAACGAACCTCGACAAAGTGGCTATCCGTACAGCTCCGACACTCCGCGCCGCAATAGTTGCAGAGACGAAGAGGTTAAAGAACGTTAAGCCGCTACCGCGTTATATTTTCCCGCCCAACGTTCTGACCGTCTCAAAGGTGCAAGCGGTTGCCGACGTGGATTTCTCCGTCGGTTGGCAAGAATCCCAACAAGTGCGACAACTCCAGAGCATGAAGAGCCACGGGAAGGCCATGTTTGGCAATGGCTATGTTGTCAGCGACACCGCCGCCGACCGATACAAGGAGGCGCAAGTCAAGGAGGCGCAAGTCAAGGAGGCGCAAGTCGTGCAGACATGGGAGTTGAGCGACAAAGAGCAGGCAATCATTGCAGACTTGAACAAAAAAGTCGTTGATTGTTAGTTTTTCCGCCTATTTCCTTGCAAGTGTAAAAATATTATATTATCTTTGCCGAAAAATCCTACTAAATATGAAACTCAAACACGAACACAACACCGCAACGCGGGCGATACTGACCCAATACGGGGCAAGCGGCTACGGAATCCTTTGGCTTATCCGCGAGGCGATGGCAGAGAATGGCGGCACGCTCCCGTTGGAGGCGTTGGATATAGTCGCCCAGGAGGCAAAAGAAGAACCCGCGATTGTTCGACATATCGCCTTGAACTTCCGCCTTTTCACCGTTGAGGGCGAGACCATAACCGACGCGGAGCAAGTCGCAGCCAGACAGATGCTGGAAGATGCAGCACGCAAGGCGGCGGACGCGAGGTGGAAGAAGAAACCAAAGCGCAAGACGGCGACTGACAAAACAAAGACAATTGATCCCGACGACAACGGGTTTGTCGTAACGGTTGCCGACATTGAGAAAGACGCAACGCCTACGGATTTAGTCAAGCCAGCCGAACAACCCGACGAACTGACAAAGTTTGAAATTTGGGCGCAAGCAAATACGCCGTATCTTGCCAAACCGCGCAATATCCGACAACTCACGCTTGAAGAGTTGAGGAAGTTAAAGGAGAAATACGGCACGGAGTGCATAATGGCCACAATGCAAGACTTGGAGAATCGCAAGGACTTGCGCAAAAAATATTCTACCTTGTATTTTACGTTAAACAATTGGTGCAAAAACAATAAAGAACAACATGGAAACGATAAACAAAGTTTTAGACCGCAAGATGGCAGAGACGCAGCCAAACAAAGCGTCTTGCAACGCGTTGGTGCTATCGCCAACGGTGAGCGATAAGGTCGCCTATTGCCGCAAGCAACACGGTACCACCTTGCAGATGGTGAAGATATACACCGAGACATTGGCTCCGTACCTGGATAGTGTCAACCGCCGCGACCTCATAGGGCGCAACGCTCCGAGTATCACGATTTTGTCGATAGCATACGGGCGTAACAACGTGTCCACCATCCTGGAGGGTTACTTGATTGGCTTTGCCGACGCAATGGGCGCAATGTACGACGCCAACACCGTGGCGATTGTGGCCAACGACATTATCAACGGGTGGGGTCATTTGCCACTTTCCGAGGTTGCATTGGCGTTGAGGATGGCAAGGGAGGGACGTTTCCGAACAAAGGACGGGCGCAACCTTGCGACCCAATACGGCAACCTCAACATGGCGGCGGTATCTGATTGCTTGTTCGCCTATTGCAAGGAAGAGCGCACTCCCGCAATCGAGAAGAGAGAAAAAGAGGCGGCGGAGATTGCACGCCAGCAATCCATCAAGAACGCCGTAGCTTATGAGGAATATCTTAAACTGAAAGCAGATGGCAGAATTTGACAAAGATAAAGTGCGGGAAGAGGCGGCAAAGATTGTTGACCGAACCCGCCAAAAGGTAGCACCACACGGAGGCGGCACCGCCGAACACCTCCGCGCCCACCAGTTCACCAGCGACCAGGACAGAGAGAAAGCGCGCGAGAACGGGCGCAAGGGTGGCCTTGCATCGGGTGCAGCGAAGAAAGCACACAAGGCACTCAAAGAGGCTTTGTCAGAACTCCTGGACGAAAAGACGAAAAGCGGCAAGACCAACGGCGAACTTATCCTTGAATCGTTGGTGAAAATGTCTATTTCGGGCAACGTCCCCGCCGTCCGTACGGTGTTGGAGGTGGAGGGAAGTCTCAAACAGAAACAAGAGGTGGAGGTCACGAACCAACCGCCAATAAGTATCAACATTCAAGGCGTGAACCTTGACGAAGAGTAAACCGCAAGCGCATGGCCGATATACAACTATTCAACAAACAACTTGAAACGCTCAACCTATTGCTTGACAACCACAACGGGGTGAGCGAGGTATTGTATGGCGGCGGAGCGCGTGGCGGCAAGACTTTCCTTGGGTGCGTCTGGCAGATTATCAGACGGCTACGTTATCCAGGCTCTACGGGTATGATTGCCCGAAAAGATTACACCAACCTAAAGGCCACGACCATGCGCCGCTTTTGGGAGGTCGCCGCCCTTTGCGGGATAAAGAGCCAACTAATCTATCACGGCGGAGAGGATAAGTTTGTCGAGTTCCCCAACGGGTCTATAATATTCTTCCGCCATTGTAAGTTCTTCCCCGACGACCCCGAATTTGACCGTTTCGGCTCCTACGACTTGACCGACTTTTTCGGCGATGAGGCGCAAGAGTACGACGTTAAGTTTGTCAACGTTATTCGTGGCCGACTGTCTCAACTCACGGGCAAGAACGCAGACGGGACGCGTTGGAAAGTCGCGCCTAAATCTTTCTTTGGCTGCAACCCTGGCAAGGGGTTTGTTTATACCGATTTCTGGAAACCTTACAAGGAGGGGACACTCCCTCCTTATCGTCGTTTTATTCGGTCACTCGTTGACGACAACCCGTTCATCGAACCCGAATATATTGAACAGCTCATGCACTCCGACCGCGCCACCATCGAACGCCTACGTTTTGGCAACTTCGACTATCTGGACGACCCCAACCTATTGTTTGGAGATTATGATGCTTTGTGCGACATTTTCACCAACCCCGTGCAGCCGTCGCGCGTTCTTCCATCACTTGCCGCCGACATTGCCCTCAAAGGCCGCGACAACTTCTCCATCTTCGTGGATTGCGGCGGTATCGTCACGCTTGAAGAACTCCTTGGATATTCCCCCGCCGACCTGGTGGAGAAGAAAATCATCGAGGCGCAAAACCGCAAGCGCGTACCGCGTTCCCGCATGATAGCAGACGCGGACGGTGTAGGCGGTTTCGTGGGGGACTACATTAAGCAGATGAAAGAGTTTCACGGCAACGGCACGCCACTTGACCGAAAGTACACCAACATTAAAGCGCAATGTTACTACAAGTTGGCGGAAAAGGTCAACGGGCGCAAGATTAAGGTCGTGGGACGCGATGGGCAACAACTACCGCCAGACGTTCAAGAAAAGATAAAGAACCAACTCACGGCGATAAAGATTGAACACCCCAACGATGGAAAGTGGGGCATTAACAGCAAGGAGGAACAAAAGGCACTACTTGGCGGAGAATCCCCAGACCTTGGCGACACCTTGGCGATGTTGCAATATTTCGATTTACAAACTCCAGGCCGTACAACTTTCGGCGTGGGCAAAATATAAGACTATGGCAATTATCACAACTTACGGCGATTTACGCCGATTGTACCCCTATTTGACCGACGAATCAATGGCGAGAGTGGCGACACGGGTAAAAGGCGCGCCCAAACCGTTGGCTCTTTGTGGCCACATGCTACCCGCCAACCTCAACGAGATAACATTCGGCCAACTGACTGAATTACAGACCGCCGCGAACGCTGACGACGCAATCCTTGCCACCGCGCGGGCGTTGTTTCCGGCCATCACCGCCGACGACATGGAGCGCGTGAACGTCTTTGTCGCGTGTGGTTTCCTCCAATGG
>JAEEGF012008210.1_pt1 | contig 32338 bp, 25 predicted proteins | sample 9134171 | NCBI WGS metagenome assembly JAEEGF01 (sample SAMN16246542, study PRJNA631951) | gut metagenome | biome: gut microbiome; feature: rumen; material: AP-attached | host: Bos | place: Iran: Karaj | collected 2018-10 | reverse complement strand
GCCCTTCAAGTTCTTCGAAGCTAACAGAGAGAAGTGGGCTGTTGAGACATGCTTCACATTCCCCGGTGCTATCCAGTACTTCGGACCTTCTGAAGTATGCGACAGAACTACGGTAACTCTCGCTCTCGAGAAGTCCTGATCTGTAGAAGATACTTAGAGCATAACCGGCAGGATCGTTCCTGCCGGTTTTTGTTTGCACAAGTTTATGCAGTAATTGCTGTTCTTCAGGTGTAGAGCCGGCGCTCCCGGATCTTCTTATATGCATATGCGGCAATACCTGCCAATACAACATATTCGGCAGTTATCATGCAGCAGATGACGAATGTCGGATCTTCATACTGGATGATGATCTCGTGCTCGCCGGGGGTGCACTCTATGTGGTATTGCCACTTCGTGGGCTCATCGTATATGGCAGCCGGCTTACCGTCAATATAGCATCTGAAGTTCGGGTCATAAGCATAATTTAGTGTGATCTTGCTGCCGGGGAAAGCACTGTCCGTCTTGAGAACGAGTGAATTGATATCCTGGGTGAGGAATACTTCATCTCTGTTCAGGTCATAGGCATATGGCTGGGCATATGGATCGTAATAGATAACGGAATGCTCAGTCTCAGATACGTATTCCATGCCGTAGCTTAAGAATTCCGCTTCATATTCGCTTCTGTTCTGAGGGTTGATGATATACCAGCAGACCGACTGCTCGCGCATCTGCTCGACCATTCCGGGATAGTATTCGTAGAAACTTCCCGTGATGGCATACATATGCTGGAAACACTCGTTATATCTTATGACGTCGGTATAATTGAGGACACCGGCATACCCGCTGATATTGTTGATGCCGTATAGCTTGGCGAGATTATAGTTGAGATTCTCGGACAGGTCGTACTTATCCCGGTTGATCGTATCCAGGTAGGTAATATAGCCGGCTGTCACATATCTTCCGCCGGTAAACTGCGCTGCATGATCATAATCATACAGTCTGGAGGTATCGTAGATCGGACCTCTGCCCATATGCGGTGTCAGCGTATACAACAGAGCGAAAACCAGCACCTCCGACACCAGCACCACACCTTTGACGATAACGGGGATCTTTGGGAAAGCTTCGAGCTTTTGCCTGAACTTCCTGCCGAGTATGCAGCCTGTAGCTGTCATGGAAAGGCATGCAAATATGATCATAAAGGCCGTGAAGAATACATTGAGCCTGTGATAATACTGGAATCTGTTCAGTATCGGTATGTATGAGATGATCCTTAACGCTTCGGAACTGAACAGCAGCAAACCGCCGAGGATAATGCAGGGAATTGATGCAGCCATTCCGATCCAAAGAGTCTTCAGCTTTTTATCTGATCTATCCATGAATAACAGGATAAGTAAAAAGCAACCGATAATGACGAAAGACGTTAACAGATATCCGATAAAAGGCGGGTAGAAGAAACAGTAGTTATCTTCCGTGTAAAGGAACGGCACGAAGAATACTGTCTTATCGAACCACATCTCAGAAGTGATCTGTTCAAGCGTTCCGGCTGAACTGTAGTTGGTGACCATCTGAGTGTATTGATACTCGGGAATAAGCAGAGGCAGAGAAAGGAAGGTCGTTGATAGATAAACGATAAGATAATCCTTAACAAGCATGAGCAGTTTGAACAGGCGGCTTTCTTCATTCCTTATTAGGCACAGGACACCAATGAAGATACAGTCGAAGAACGCTGCGAATATGAAGAACTGCGGATGACCGAGGTAGAACAGATATACTCTCGGGAGTATGGCCAGGACAAGACTTGGTATTCCGGGTCGTTCCAGGAGACGAAGACTGGTCAGGAGGATAACAGGGAATACCGAAGTGTTATATATGATTATCATCCAGCTCGTGCCTTCCCAGACGTTGTAAGCATTGAAGTTCCAGGCAATGGCACCTATTATTGCAGGAAGATCGGAGCAGCCAAGCTTCTTGAGAAGGAAGAAGGCTCCGGTGCAACCTATGAGGATCGACAGGTAAGCCAGGATATCCATAAGCATATCCGGCTTCCCGCAGATCAGATTACTGGTCATGAATGCAAAGTAGACCAGCGGATTGAATATACCTGTCTGACCTGAAGCAAAGAATCTCTGACCGCCGAACTCATTAAAACAATAGAACGGGAATCTGCCAGAGGAGATACAGTTAATACCGTATGTATATTCAGCGAGATAGGAATCAGCATTATCATCTCTGAGGAAGTAATACGGGTATCTGATCTCGATTGCAATGAATATAAGCGTGCAGGCAAGAAGAGCAATACCCCAGCTGATGTATTTGTAATTCTCTTTTTTAATTAATCTTAATTCCATAATTGTAATGTTAGCATATTAGCCCGATTTAGTTACATATACTCTGCCAAGTAAAAATGCTTGACACCCATTGCGCCTTCTGTTATTATCCTCAAGGTCTTGAACAAAGGAGTACTGTGCCCTTATGAAGGAAAAATCGGTCAGAACAGGCATCTTACTTGATTTCTACGGGAATCTCCTTACGGACAAGATGCGCGAGGCCTGCGAGAGTTATTACAACGAAGATCTGTCGCTGGCTGAGATCGCGGAGTCTTCCGGCATCTCGAGACAGGGTGTGTACGATACGATACACCGTGCCGAGAAGCAGCTCGAAGAGTATGAAGAGAGACTTGGGCTTCTTGAGCTTTTTGAGAAGCAGCAGACAAGAGCGAAGAGAGCTCTTGAGTTGATAAACAGCGGAGACAGCGCGTCTGCCGCACATGAATTAGAAGAACTTATAGAGGAAATGTAACAGGTGTTTGAGAGCCTACAGAGTAAACTTGCTGATATAACGTCCAGGATGCGCGGCAAAGCCCGTGTAACCGAATCTGACATCAAGGACATGATGCGCGAGATAAGGATGGCGCTCCTTGAAGCCGATGTAGAGTATGGCGTTGTCAAAGATTTCGTGAAGGACATGACGGAGAAGTGCCAGGGTGCGGATATCCAGGGCTCTTTTACTCCGGGTCAGCAGATCGTAAAGATCGTCAGGGATTCTCTTACGGAGCTCCTCGGAGGCGAGGAAGGCGACGAGAAGCTCGCAGTATCCGACTCCGGCTTTACCACGATAATCCTCTATGGTCTTCAGGGTGCAGGTAAGACAACGACAGCTGTTAAGCTTGCAAGACTCCTTAAGGCTTCAGGCAAGAAGCCGATGGTCGTATCCGTTGACGTGCACAGACCCGCGGCTGCCCAGCAGCTCAAGGTATTGGCAGACGGCGCAGGGATCGAATCTTATATCGATCCCGAAGAAAAGGATGCCGTTAAGATCGCCAGAGACGGTGAGGGCAGAGCGAGATACATGCTCTGCAATTACCTGATCATAGATACTGCAGGCCGTACGGTCGTTGATGACGAGCTCATGGACGAGCTCAAGGGCATCAGCAACGAGGTAAACCCGACAGAGAAGCTCCTTGTAGTCGATGCGATGATCGGTCAGGAAGCCGTAAATGTTGCCAAGACCTTCGAAGAGGCGATCGGCATGGACGGATTCATCATGACCAAGCTCGACGGTGATGCCAGAGGCGGTGCCGCACTCTCCATCAGGAAGCTTACGGGCAGGCCGATCAAATACATCTGTACAGGCGAGAAGGTAGATGCCATCGAGCAGTTCTATCCCCAGCGTATGGCGGACAGGATCCTCGGCATGGGCGACGTCGTATCACTCATCGAGAAGGCATCCGTAGCGGTAGACGAAGAAGAGGCTGCAAAGACGATGGAGCGCATGATGAGCTCTTCGTACAACCTTGATGACCTCTATTCGCAGTTCGAGCAGATGAAGAAGATGGGTTCTCTGAAGGACCTGGTGGGCATGATTCCCGGTACAGCCGGCAAGGTCAATGAAGAAGACTTGGACGACAGGATCGTCGACAGGCAGATGGCCATCATCTCTTCCATGACCAAGAAGGAGAGGAAGATGCCTTCCATCCTCAACGCCAGCCGCAGGAAGAGGATCGCAGCAGGCGCAGGCGTAGAGGTATCCGACGTAAACAAGCTCATCACGCAGTACGAGCAGACCGCCAAGATGATGAAACAGTTCTCCAACGGCAAGGGCGGCATGAAGATGCCCAAGGGCTTTGCCAAGCAGGCGGCGAAAATGGGTCTCGGTCCGGCCGGCGGCATGGGAGGAATGGGCGGCATGGGAGGCCTCGGCGGCTTTGGCGGATTCGGCAAGCCCAAGCAGACCGAAGAATATGACGGACAGCCCAGAGGAAGAAGAGACGTCAAGAAGAAGCGCAAGGGCAAGAGATAAACAGGTTCATCCCGCAGAAGCGAACAAGCAGATGCGATGATAATAAAAACTATAAATACTTTCCGGAGGAAAAGAAAATGGCAGTAAAGATTCGTTTAAGAAGAATGGGTAAGAAGAAGGCACCTTTCTATCGTGTAGTCGTAGCAGATTCACGTTACCCCAGAGACGGCCGCTTCATCGAAGAGATCGGTACTTATAATCCCCTCGTAGAAGAGGATCAGGTTAAGATCGATGCTGAAGCAGCTAAGAAGTGGATCGGCAACGGTGCTCAGCCTACTGACACTGTTAGAGCTCTTCTTAAGAAGCAGGGTATTATCTGATAGTCTGTGACTGTAATAGAACTACTCTAATTTTTAGGAAGGAGAACGTGATATGGACGATTTATTAGTTTATATTGCAAAGGAATTGGTTTCCAATCCCGACGAAGTAAACGTCAAGAAAACAGAGCGTGGCAACACGGTCATTTTCGAGCTTTCCGTTGCTCCTGAAGACACAGGAAAGATTATCGGAAAGAATGGCAAGAGAGCTCAAGCCATCCGTTCCATCATGAAGGCTAAGTATCTCAAGAGCGGTAAGCGCGTTATTGTAGATATCGTAGGCTGATGGAAGATTACATAATCAACGGCAGGATAATCGGCGCGCACGGTATCCGTGGGGAACTCAAGGTGGTTCCTCTTACGGATGACGCGCGCCGTTTTCTTAAGATGAAGGACTGCTATCTGTGCGGTCCCAAGCTCGAGAACCTGACACCTGCTAAAGCAAAATCCGCCAGGATAGACAAGACCAATGTCCTCCTCAAGCTCGAAGGCGTTGAGGACAGGGACAAGGCAGAATCGCTCAAGGGTACTTACATTGCCGTATCCAGAGCAGATGCCGTTCCCCTCAAGAAGGACAGCTACTATATTGCTGACCTGATAGGTCTTGATATATCTGACGATGAGAGAGGAGCGTTGGGCAAGGTGTGCGACTGCTACGAGACAGGCGCCAATTACATACTTGAGATCAAGCGTGACAAGCCCAAGAACCTGCTCCTGCCTTTCCTTAAGCAGTTCTGCTATGAGGTCAACGTGGAAGAAGGCTACATCAAGTGCCGTCTTCCGGAAGGTCTGTACGAACTCTATGAGTAATATGGATTTCCATGTTATTACGCTCTTCCCGGACCAGGTATCAGCTTACCTTCGTACGAGTATGACAGGCCGCGCCATCGAGAGCGGTGCCATCGGGCTTGACTGCATCAACATCAGGGATTTTGCCCACAATCATTACGGCAAGATCGACGATACGATGTACGGCGGCGGTACGGGACTGCTGATCTACTGTGATCCCGTCTACGATGCGTATAAGAGCATTGCGGACAAGCTCGAAGAGAAGCCCTATGTGGTGTATATGTCTCCGAAGGGGCATGTTTTCGACGAGAAGAAGGCGGTGGAGCTGTCAAAGCATAAGGACCTTGTTGTCATCTGCGGTCACTACGAAGGCATCGATGCCAGGGTGATCGATGAGATCTGCGATGAGGAGATATCGATTGGAGATTATATCCTGACAGGCGGAGAGACTGCGGCCATCGTGGTCATCGATGCAGTCGCGAGGCTCGTGCCCGGTGTGCTTCCCAATGAGGAGGCTTACATGAACGAGTCCCACATATCGGGAACGCTTGAGGCGCCTCAGTACACCAAACCGCCGGTATGGCACGGCAAAGAGGTGCCGGAAGTGCTTAAGAACGGTAATGATGCAGCGATAAACGAGTATAACCGCATCGCATCCCTGGTCGAGACCTGGGATAAGCGCCCGGATATGCTCGACAAGCTGGATATTACGGAAGAAGAGTGGAAGAAAATGCTTGCCTTCAAAAAAGGCTTGTGCTAAACTCTTCAAGTTATCAGGGTGGTCCTCTGCCACATCCAGGCAAGAACATCTGCAGGAAAGAGAGGAAACGAACAATATGGATTTAGTAAAAGTTGTTGAGAGCGAGAATATCAAGAACAACTATCCTGAAGTTGAGATCGGTGATTTCGTAAAGGCTCACCTGCTCATCAAAGAGGGAAACAAAGAGCGTATCCAGGTTTTCGAAGGATATGTTATTGCTCGTAAGGGTTCAGGCCTTTCAGAGTCTATCACCATCCGCCGTGTATCTTACGGCGTAGGTGTCGAGAGGATCCTGCCTGTTAATTCACCCAAGATCGATCACATCGATGTTATCCGTAAGGGTAAGGTTAGAAGAGCTAAGCTCTACTACCTCCGTGGAAGACAGGGTAAGGCAGCTAAGATCACACAGAAGATCTGATCTTGAATTATTCTTGAATCACAGAACCCGTCGGTATGTCCGGCGGGTTCTTTTTTGTTTATCTCTCTGCTTTGGCGACAGCCTCTTCGATCGTCATACCGGAGAATTCCTGTGCCCGGAACAACCTGCCTGACTTGCCGTCATCAACGAAAGCGCCGACCACAAGTCCGGGAAGCGCACTCTCCGGCGGGTTCGGTGCCTGAGGTCCGCCGAGGTCGGTCCTGCACCAGCCCGGATCGGTAAGGCTTATAATGACATCCGTTCCTTCGACGGTGGAACCGAGGTCTACGGTTATCTTATCGAGCGCAGCCTTGCTCGCTGAATATGCGGCCTGCTGAGGCTCCAGAGCGATGCCGGAAGTAGTGTTGACGATCCTTCCGAATCCTGCCTCGATCATCTTCGGCAGGAAGTGATAGCAGATCAGGGCAGGGGCGATGGTATTCACACGAAGGCTCTTAACGAAATCTTCTGCAGGCGTAACATAGTAATCTGTCCTGTAGGTCACCTGGATACCGGCATTGTTAAGGACGATATCGACGTGAACTCCGGTCTTGTCTATCTCGGACAGCATGTCCTTTACCTGAGCATCATCTTCAAGGTCGCACGCGAAAACCTTCACATCAGCTCCCATCTCTCTTGCCTCTGAAGCAACCTCTTCCAGTGCCTCTTCGGTCCTTGACTGCAGGAGAAGGTTAGCACCCTTATCTGCCATATAAAGCGCACACAGCCTTCCGAGGCCTCTTGAAGCTCCCGTGACCAATACCCATTTTCCGTTAACGTCTACCATGATTACACCTCCGCATACGAATATAAACATCCTAACATTATGGTAAAATCATCAATTATAGATTTGAGGTGGTTTATGTCAAATAACATCAACTGGTTTCCGGGACATATGCGCAAAGCTCTCAATGAGACGAAGGACAGACTTAAGCTCGTCGATCTCGTATATGAGACCTGCGACTGCAGGATCCCGTTCTCGAGCAGGAATCCGGAACTGGATAAGATAATAGGCGACAAGCCGAGGATCATCATCCTCAATAAGAGAGATCTGGCTGATCCCAATCTGACATCCAGGTGGATCGCTGAGTTTGACAAGACTACGCATGCAGTTGCGATCGAAGCAGCTCACAAGAAAGGCTTCGACAAGCTGAATGAGATCACGATGGAGATAATGAAGGACAAGCTCGATGCTGCAGCCGCCAAGGGCCGCATCGGAAGGCCGATCAGGGCAATGGTAGTAGGCGCGCCAAACACGGGCAAGTCAACTCTCATCAATGCCCTTGCGGGCAAGAAGGCTGCCGTCACAGGTGACCGCCCCGGCGTTACGAGAGACTTCAAGTGGATACAGACTCCGGGCAGGCTCGAGATGATGGATATGCCGGGAGTGCTCTGGCCTAAGATAGCAACACACAGGAGCGCGGTCTGCCTTCAGATGTGCGGCTCTGTCAAAGACGATGTTACCGATGTCGTGGAGACTGCATATGAGGCCATGAAGCTTCTTATCAAACTCTATCCGAAGTACATGGAAGACAGATACGGTGTATCACTCGATATCCTTGAAGAGCAGGGAGACATTGAAGGTTACGCAGATCCTTATTACGATCTTTTCCTTGCCATGGGCAAGAAGAGAGGCTGCGTTATGAGCGGCGGAAGAGTGGATGAGAACCGTTTCGCATCGCTCCTTCTGAACGACTTCAGGGAAGGCCGTATCGGAAGGATCACGCTCGAGTCGCCGGATAAGCCGGAAGGAGACATATAATGGCCAGACTTACACAGGAACAGCTTGAAGCAAAGTACGAAGAGATGTATGTCTATGAGAAGCAGGCACGTGAAGACGGTTACTCATTCCCGGGCGGAATAGACGAAGCCGGAAGAGGCCCTCTTGCAGGTCCTGTAGTAGCTGCATGCTGCATTCTGGATCCTGATGTAAAGATACTGGGTCTCGACGACTCGAAGAAGCTTACGGAGAAGAAGAGGGAAGAACTTTTCGTTCAGATCAAGGAGAAGGCCCTGGCATATGCCGTCTGTGCAGAGTCTCCTGCTACGATAGATGAGATCAACATCCTGGAAGCTACAAAGAAGGCCATGAGGCGCTGCGTGGAAGAGATATCTGCCAAGCCGGACATCCTTCTTATCGATGCAGTCAAGCTCGAAGGAACGGGACTTCCCGTGATACCCATCATCAAGGGCGATGCCAAGTCGGATTCCATCGCTGCCGCTTCGATACTTGCCAAGGTCACCAGAGACCATATGATGTTGGATTATGACAAGGAGTATCCGGGCTACGGATTCGCCAAACACAAGGGTTACGGGACGAAGGATCACTATGCTGCGATAAGGGAGCACGGTATCACTCCGATACACAGAAGATCCTTCCTCAAAGTAATTCATTAGAAAATGCTTGACTTTAGCCTCAGTTTTGCTTAATATAACCGAGTTGACAAAAAAGAAGAAACATTACGTTCTCACCTCCAGCGGTCAGCGGACCTGTGAAGAGGTTAATAGTTAAACCTAATATAGAGGGTGCCTTAATCTTAAGGCGGGGCTGTTATGAGAGAACGGATGTTATCCGTTCTTTTTTATTGCTTGAAGGAGGTGTTCACCATCGCTAAGACTACTGAAAACCAGATGATCAACGAGGCTATTAAGTTTGCCAGCGTTCGTCTTATTGACGCAGATGGAGAGATGGTAGGCGTAGTACCTATCGAAGAGGCCAGACAGAAGGCTGAAGAAGCAGGTCTTGATCTCGTATGTATCTCTCCGAATCCCGATAACCCGGTTTGCAGGGTAATGGACTACAACAAGTTCATCTTCGAGAAGAAGAAGAGGGAGAAGGATGCCAAGAAGAATCAGAAGGAGACTGAACTCAAAGAGATCGGCTTGAAGCTCAATACTGATGTCCACGATATCGAAGTAAAGCGTAAGGCCGTAGTAAAGTTCCTCTCGAACGGCAACAGGGTCAAGGTCAACATCAGGTTCAGAGGTCGTGAGATGGCTTTCCAGAACAAAGGCTTCGAAGTAATGGAGAAGTTCGCTGAGGGCGTCAGCGAGTACGGATCAGTCGACAGACCGCCCAAGATCGAGGGCAGGAACATGGTAATGTACCTGTCACCGGCAAAGAAGAAATAAATTAATTAGGAGGATAAGACAAATGCCTAAGCAGAAGACACACAGCTCATCAAAGAAGAGATTCAAAGTAACAGGTACCGGTAAGGTTCTTCATAAGCAGTCCTTCAGAAGCCACATCCTGAGCAAGAGACCTACTAAGAGAATGAGACACTTAAGACACAGCCAGGTATGCTCGGATCAGAATGCAAAGATCGTCAAGAAGATGATCCCTTACGCATAATTAGAGAGAATTAGGAGGACAAAGATATGTCAAGAGTTAAAAGAGGAATCCGCGTAAGAGCGCGTCACCATAAGATCATCAAGCAGGCTAAGGGTTACTGGGGCCACAAGAGCAAGCTCTTCAAGGTTGCTAACCAGCAGGTATTAAAGTCCGGTAACTATGCTTACAGAGACAGAAGAAACAAGAAGAGAGACTTCAGAAGACTTTGGATCATCAGGATCAATGCAGCTTGCCGTCTTAACGACATGAGCTACTCAAGATTCATGAACGGCCTCAAGAAGGCAGGCGTTGAGCTCGACCGTAAGGTTCTTGCTGATATCGCAGTAACAGATGCAGCTGGCTTCACATCACTCGTTGAGAAGGCTAAGGCAGCTCTGTAATTCAGATCTTAATTGAATCTATAACGGCCGCATCATTAGATGCGGCTTTTTTATGCTATATTATTCACATGGTCATCACGAGCAAAGATAATCCTAAGATCAAAGCGCTTACAGCTCTTCACAAGCGTGAGAACGCACGCCGTGAGGGTGTTGTCTTCATTGAGGGCGAGAGGCTCTGCCGTGATGCTATAGAATCAGGCGCGGTCCTCCGTGAGGTCGTTGTTACCGAAGCCAATGAGGATTGGGCTTTGGACTATGCCAAAGGTGCTGATGTTACCGTAGTAAGCGAGAAGTGTTTCGAGAAGATATCGTCTACGGTGCATCCCCAGGGTATTGCCTGCGTCGTCGGTCAGCCTGATATGGCAGGAACGATCCCTTTTAGAGGCAACGGCAAGGACATCTACTGCTACCTTGAAGATGTGCAGGATCCCGGCAACCTCGGCACTATCATCAGGACTGCCGATGCTTTCGACTTTACCGCGGTCATCATGAGTCCCGGCACGTGCGACCCGTTCAACGAGAAGACCATCAGAGCCTCAATGGGTTCGGTATGGCATCTTCCGCTGGTAACGAAGACTCCGGACGAGGCTTTCTCTTTCTGCTCGCGAAAATCCGTTTCCAGCCTTGCAATGCACCTCAAAGGCGAAGAACTCGATAAAGCCGGCATAACACTTCCGGTAATGTATCTCATAGGAAACGAGGGCAGAGGCCTTACAGACGAGACATCTGCTAAATGCACGCAGCTGGTAAAGATTCCCATGCCCGGAAAGGCTGAATCGCTCAACGCGGCTGCGGCTTCTTCCATCATGGGGTATGTGCTCTCGACCCTGCGTTGACTGTTTACATAATCATTTGGCCTTATATACTTGTTTTTTTAAATAATATTATCGCGTAAAAGATGTTATAATTTCATGGCTGAAATCATAAGCACAACTATGTGCAAAGAAGGAAGATGCAATGGAACCCGATAAGAAAGAAGAGATAATAGGCATGCTGACTGATGTGGCAAGCGTTAAGAGCCACATCGAACCTACTCTGTATACAAAGTACAATGTTAAGCGCGGTCTTCGTAATAATGACGGCACCGGCGTTCTCGTAGGACTTACCGAAGTCGGCGAGGTAATGAGTTATATCGTTGATGATGCAGACAGGATCCCGGTAGAAGGCAAGCTCTTCTATCAGGGATATGAGATCTCCGATCTTGTAAACGGTTTCTTCCCCCAGGGACGCTTCGGTTTTGAAGAGACTGCTTTCCTGCTCCTTACGGGAGACCTTCCCACCAAGAGCGATCTCGCAAGCTTCAACGAGCTTCTGTCGAGCTCGAGACCTCTTCCTCCGAACTTTACCGAGGACATGATCATGAAGGCACCTTCGCCGGATATCATGAACAAGCTCGCACGCTCGGTCCTCGCTCTGTATTCATATGACGATAACCCGGATTCTACTGATATACACAATGTCGTAAGACAGTGCACCGAGCTCATCGCGAGATTCCCGGTGCTCATCTCTTATGCTTATATGGCACGCAGGCACTATATAGAGCACCACAGCCTCTATATCCACAATCCTGTTGCCGAGTACAACACCGCTCAGAATATCCTCTATCTCATGAGACCTGACGGAAAGTTCACCGAGCTCGAGGCAAGGATCCTGGATCTTATGCTCGTTCTCCACGCAGAGCACGGCGGCGGCAACAACTCGACTTTCGTAACCCACGCGGTATCTTCCACCGGCTCTGATACCTATGCCGTTATGGCGGCTGCCGTAGGATCTCTCAAGGGTCCCCAGCACGGAGGAGCTTCAGGCAAGGCTTACGGAATGATGACGGATCTCCGCGCAAACATCAGCAACTGGGAGGATGAGGACCAGATCAGGGATTATCTTACAAAGATCCTCAAGAAGGAAGCTTACGATAAGTCCGGCCTGATCTACGGTATCGGCCATGCGGTTTACACACTGTCAGACCCGAGGACCGTAACCATCAGGAAGCACGCTCAGCTCCTTGCTGAAGAGACAGGCAACATGGATCTTTACAACCTCTACCTCAGAGTTGAGAAGATCGCACCTGAAGTATTCCACGACGTAAAGAAGTCGGATAAGCTCGTATGCGCCAATGTTGACTTCTACGCAGGCCTCGTATATTCGATGCTCGGTATTCCTTCCGAGCTCTATACGCCGCTGTTTGCGTGCGGAAGGATCGCGGGATGGAGCGCGCACAGGATCGAGGAACTCGTCTCCGGCGGCCGCATTATGCGTCCTGCATTCAAGTGCGTCAACAAGAGAAGACCTTACCAGGCAATGGACGACAGAAAGAACATAATCTAAGACGTAAATACATAAGAAGGAGTAACAGAAGATGTTAGAGTTATTCAAAGGCGGAGCTTATCTTAAGAATGGCACAGAGCTTATCGCAGAAGACGATATCGGAGCACTGGGCGCAGCAGGCATCAAGACAGACGACGCTTCCAGGGAAGCTGCAAAGAAGGGTACCATGGCTTACGGCATCCTCTCCAAGCACGATACTTCTGACGGCGGAGATGTCCTTAAGATCAAGTTCGACAAGATGACATCCCACGACATTACTTTCGTAGGCATCATCCAGACCGCAAGAGCTTCGGGCATGACTGAGTTCCCGATACCTTACGTTCTTACCAACTGCCATAACTCCCTTTGTGCCGTAGGCGGTACGATCAACGAGGACGACCACGTTTTCGGTCTGACCGCAGCAAAGAAGTACGGCGGCATCTTCGTACCTCCCCACGAGGCAGTCATCCACCAGTATGCCAGAGAAGAGCTCGCTGAAGTCGGTGCCATGATCATCGGTTCGGACAGCCACACCAGATACGGTGCGCTCGGTACGATGGCAGTAGGCGAAGGCGGCGGAGAGCTCGCCAAGCAGCTCTTAAGGAAGACCTATGACGTTAAGCGTCCGGGCGTTGTTGCGATCTACCTTGAAGGCGCTCCCGTAAAGGGCGTCGGTCCCCAGGATGTTGCGCTCGCACTCATCGGCGCCACATTCAAGAACGGCTACGTCAAGAACAAGGTAATGGAGTTCGTAGGCCCCGGCGTATCGAACCTTTCCACAGACTTCCGTATCGGCGTAGACGTAATGACAACAGAGACAACATGTCTGTCTTCCATCTGGAGAACAGATGACAATACAAAGGACTGGTACGATACACATTACAGGAGCGAGGCGTACAGCAAGCTCGATCCTGCCGATATCGCTTACTATGACGGTGCCATCAGGGTAGATCTGTCCAAGATCCGTCCTATGATCGCACTTCCTTTCCACCCGTCCAATGTCTTCACCATCGAAGAACTCAACGCCAACCTCGAGGATATCCTCCACGAGGCAGAAGAGAACGGCAGAAAGCAGCTTACGGGCAACGTTGACTTCAAGCTTACTGATAAGATCAAGAACGGCAAGCTCTATGTTCAGCAGGGTGTCATCGGAGGCTGCGCAGGCGGCGGATTCGAGAACATCTGCGATGCAGCAGATATCTTAAGAGGACACTTCATCGGTTCCGACGAGTTCTCGCTGAATGTATATCCCGCTTCCATGCCTGTCATGATGGAGCTCGTTAAGAACGGCCGCGTTGCAGATATCCTTCAGACCGGTGCCGTTGTTAAGACAGCATTCTGCGGACCCTGCTTCGGTGCAGGAGACACTCCTTCCAACGGAGCTCTCTCGATCCGTCACTCCACACGTAACTTCCCGAACCGTGAAGGTTCCAAGATCCAGAGCGGCCAGATCGCATCTGTTGCCCTCATGGACGCCAGATCCATCGCGGCTACGGCCATCAACCAGGGTGCGCTTACACCTGCTACTGACATCGACGTAGAGTTCACCGGCCCGAAATACTTCTTCGACAAGGACATCTACGGCAAGAGAGTATACGACGGCTGGGGCAAGGCTGATCCTTCCGAAGAGCTCAGGCTCGGACCGAACATCAAGGACTGGCCCGTCATGCCCGCACTTACGGATAACCTCGTACTCAAGTTCTGCTCTGTCATCCATGACCCTGTTACCACAACAGACGAGCTCATCCCTTCAGGCGAGACTTCCTCTTACCGTTCGAATCCCATCGGACTTGCAGAGTTCACGCTCTCCCGTAAGGATCCCGAGTATGTCGGCCGCGCGAAAGAATTCCACAAGGTCGAGATCGCAAGGGAAGAGGGCGGACACCCCTGTGAGATCTATCCTGACATCAAGCCTGTCATGACGGCCATCAAGGAGAAGTTCCCCGAAGTATCAAAGGACAATACGGGATTCGGTTCCACCATCTATGCTGTAAAGCCGGGCGACGGTTCTGCCCGTGAGCAGGCAGCTTCCTGCCAGAAGGTACTTGGCGGCTGGGCTAACATCGCCAATGAATATGCTACCAAGAGATACAGATCCAACCTCATCAACTGGGGCATGCTGCCGTTTGTTATCGCTGAAGACGCAGGCTTCGAAGTCGGTGACTATGTATTCGTTCCCGATATCAAGAAGGCTGTGGAAGAGAAGACTGAGGAGATCAAGGCCTATATCGTCAATAAGGGAATGAAAGAGATCAGCCTTACTCTGGGCGATCTGACAGACGATGAGAGACAGATAATCTCCAAGGGATGCCTCATCAACTTTAACAGACAATAATAAAGTGCTTGAATTAGCTTTGCCCTTATGGTAATATACACGGGCAAAGCAAATCGGCCCCATGGTCAAGTGGTTAAGACGGCGCCCTCTCACGGCGCAATCAGCGGTTCGAATCCGCTTGGGGTCACCAGTAAGACAAGCTCCGGATATTACCGGAGCTTGTTTGTTTTTATAACACGTATGCCTCATATTTCACAGACAAACAAGGGGCCTCGGTGTTATAATCTCTTAGCAGAATAAGGATGGATCTGATGGAAGAGAATAAGTATATAAAGATAAGGGGTGCCAGAGAGCACAACCTCAAGAATATAGATATCGATATCCCCAGACGCGAGATGGTCGTCGTTACCGGGCTGTCCGGTTCCGGCAAGTCGTCTCTTGCTTTCGATACGATCTATGCGGAAGGACAGAGACGCTATGTGGAATCGCTCTCGTCTTATGCGAGGATGTTCCTCGGTCAGGTGGAGAAGCCTGACGTCGATAATATAGAAGGCCTGTCTCCCGCCATCTCGATAGACCAGAAGTCAACCGTGGTAAACCCCAGGTCCACTGTAGGCACTGTTACGGAGATCTATGACTACTTCAGGCTTCTGTATGCCCGTGTGGGTCAGCCGTACTGCCCGAACTGCGGCAAGCCGATCAAGACTCAGACCATAGATCAGATCATAGACAAGCTCAAAGAATATCCCGAAGGCACCAGGATGATCATCTATGCCCCCATGGTAAGAGGCAAGAAGGGTGAGTTCTCCAAGCTTTTCGAGAGCTTCAGGAAGCAGGGCTTCGCGAGAGTCAAGGTCGACGGCATCATGTATGAGTTAGACGAGGACATCAAGCTCAATAAGAACAACAAGCATGAGATCGAAGTCGTGGTGGACAGGATCGTCATGAAGGAAGCAAACATTACCAGGCTTACGGATTCCTGTGAGACAGCGCTCAAGCTCGCAGGCGGTCTTCTCCTGGTCGAGACTCAGACCGCAAGTGAGGACGATAAGGGTGAGAAGGTATATGAGACGGGCGAAGAGTTCTTCTCGCAGAATCTTGCCTGCCCGGACTGCGGCATATCGATCCCTGAGATAACGACGAGGAGCTTCTCGTTCAACAGCCCCGAGGGTGCATGTCCGAACTGCTCGGGTATAGGTACTCTCATCAATGTCGATCCCGAACTCTGCGTGACGAATCCCAAGCTCTCGATCAACGAAGGTGCGGTAAGGACTGCCGGCTGGAACTTTGACGATCCCAAGAGCTGGGGCAGAAGCTTCATAACCGCACTTTCTGAGAGATACAAGTTCTCGCTTGATACACCCTATTACAAGCTTCCCGACAAGATCAAGGACATCATCATGTTCGGCAATGACGGGGAGAAGCTCAAGATCGACACGACCAATTCCGTATATCCCCGTGAAGGTGACTACTATTCTTCGTGGGAAGGAGTCGTGCCCAGCGTGTACCGCAGGTGGCGCGAATCCATGAGCGAGGATGCGAAGGCATCTTACGAGAGGTACATGAGCATTGACGTATGCCCTGTATGCGGAGGTGCGAGACTTAATCCGAACAGCCTGTCAGTAAAGATAAAGGATAAGAATATAAGCGAACTCACGGCTCTGTCCGTAAAAGAGCTTCTCAAGTTCTTCAAGGGACTGTCGTTCAGAGGTAAGAACAAGGAGATTGCAGATCCCATCTTAAGGGAGGTCGGCGCGAGGCTCCAGTTCCTCAATGATGTAGGACTCGAATACATTACGCTCGCCAGGTCTTCGGCAACGCTCTCGGGCGGTGAGGCTCAGAGGATCAGACTTGCCACCCAGATAGGCGCAGGCCTTCAGGGTGTGCTGTACGTACTGGATGAGCCTTCCATCGGACTTCACCAGAGGGATAACGACAAGCTTATCAAGACGCTCTTCAAGCTCAGGGATCTCGGCAACTCGATCATTGTGGTTGAGCATGACGAGGAGACGATGCGCGCAGCAGATCACCTTATAGATATCGGCCCCGGAGCAGGTACCTTCGGAGGCAATGTCGTAGCCCAGGGCACGATAGACGATATCATCAAGACACCCGGATCTGTCACCGGTCAGTATCTGTCCGGCGAGAAGTTCATCCCTGTTCCGATCAACAGGCGCCCCGTAGACAAAAAGAAGATGCTGACGATCCACAACGCATCCATCAATAACCTTAAGAATATCGATGTCGATATCCCCATAGGGCTGTTCACTGTCATTACGGGGGTATCAGGTTCGGGCAAGTCCTCGCTCGTCAATTCGACCCTAGTGCCGTATCTGTCTCATGAGCTCAACGGCGCACGTAAGTCCAAGGTGAAGTGCGACAGGATAACGGGCTATTCGAACCTCGACAAGATAATATGCATCGACCAGAGCCCGATAGGAAGGACTCCGAGGAGTAACCCCGCCACATATATCGGACTGTTCGATCTCATAAGGAAGCTCTTTGCTTCCACGCCCGACGCGAAAATGCGCGGCTACGCTGCAGGAAGGTTCAGCTTCAACACAAAGGGCGGCAGATGCGAAGCCTGTGCGGGAGACGGTGTCAACAAGATAGAGATGCACTTCCTCCCGGACATCTATGTAACCTGCGACGTCTGCCACGGCAAGCGCTATAACCGAGAGACGCTCGAAGTAAGATATAACGGCAAGAACATATCGGATGTCCTTGAGATGTCCGTTGACGAAGCCTGCGTATTCTTCAAGAACAATCCCAGCATCTTCAAGAAGGTGAGGACGCTTCAGGATGTAGGTCTGGGTTACATCAAGCTCGGACAGCCGTCTACGACCCTGTCAGGCGGTGAAGCACAGAGGATCAAGCTGGCAGCCGAACTGTCCAAGAGATCAACGGGCAAGACCATATATGTGCTCGATGAACCTACCACGGGACTGCACATAGCGGACGTACATAAGCTTGTTGACATTTTGGAGCGCCTGTCTGAAAATAAGAACACTGTCGTCGTGATAGAGCATAATCTCGATGTTATCAAGACGGCGGACTACATCATTGACATGGGTCCGGAGAGCGGTGACGAAGGGGGAGAAGTCATTGCAAAAGGTACTCCGGAAGAGATATGTAAAATAAAGCGATCCTATACGGGTCAGTTCCTTAAGCCTGTACTCGATAAGGCGAGAGCATCCGGTCAGTACAAAGACCTTGCTGCGTTTATCGATACCGAGAGGCTCGAAGAGGAGCAGCTCGACATTCTGACAGGACCTAAGGTCAGACGAAGGATCAAGGAGAAGGAAGATCAATAAATGGCACTTTGCAGTATATGTAAGACAAGACATGCGATCATATTCACGAGCCGTTTTGAGGCCGGAAAGAGGATAGACGAAGGTTTCTGCCTCAAGTGTGCATATGAATCGGGAATAGCCGGTGTATCTGACATGTTCAAGGCTACCGGCATCAACGGTGACAATATAGACGAGATGAGCGAGAGGATCGAAGACATGATCGGCAACAACGATGTCAATGCCGATCCTTCGGAGTTCTTAAGATCGCTCGCATCCGGTGAATTCGGAAACGGCTTCGAAGATGATGATGACGGCTATGAATTCGATGAGGATTCTACCCCCATCAATGTTGCTGATGCCGACGATTCCAAGTCGGGCGATGAGGAAGAAGAGCGTAAGCAGGGCTTCCTCGGAGGCATGTTCGGCAGAAGACCCGGTTCAATGGCCGGCAAGGATGACGAGAAGAAGGGCGAGAACGGCAAGAAGCTCAAGAACCGCTCACGTCTTAAGTATCTGAACGAATTCGGTACAAACCTCACCCAGCGCGCACAGGAAGGCAAGATCGACCGCATCATCGGCAGAGATACCGAGATCGAGCGCTGCATACAGATCCTCAACAGAAGGAGCAAGAACAATCCTGTTCTCATCGGCGCTCCTGGCGTAGGTAAGACAGCCGTCGCTCAGGGTCTGGCAGTGAAGATTGTCGAAGGAACGGTACCCGAGAAGCTCCTCAATATGCAGGTATGGCAGCTCGACCTTCCCGCTATGGTTGCCGGCACTCAGTTCAGAGGTCAGTTCGAGAGCCGTATCAAGGGCGTTATCAATGAAGCCATCAAGGCTGAGAACATTATCCTCGTAATCGATGAGCTTCATACTATCGTCGGTGCAGGTGATGCTGAAGGTTCCACCAATGCTGCCAATATCCTCAAGCCCGCACTCGCCAGAGGCGAACTAAGGATACTGGGCTCTACGACTACAGCAGAGTATAAGAAGATCGAGAAGGATTCGGCTCTTGAGAGACGATTCCAGAAGGTCATGCTCGACGAGCCTTCCATCGAGGATTCCATTGAGATCCTCAAGGGCATCAAGGATTACTATGAGAAGCACCACAATGTCACTTATTCTGACGAGGTAATAGAGTTTGCCGTTAAGTCTTCCAAGAGATACATAACGGACCGTTTCCTGCCGGACAAGGCCATCGACCTTATCGATGAAGCAGGTTCTGCGGCTAATCTCAAGAACGTTAAGCTCGTTAAGCTTGCAAATACGAAGAAGGCTCTTGCCGAGGCTCAGGATGAGCATCAGAAGCAGCTCGATTCCATGGAGAATTCTTCTCCCGAAGAACGCGAAGCTGATTACGAGAAGGCTGCCGAGCTCAAGGCAAAGGTCGACAGACTCGAAGCAGAACTTAATGCGCTCGAGAGTGAAGTCTCGCCGGATCCCATCCAGATAGAAGACATCGCCAGGGTAGTGGAGATGTGGACCGGTATCCCGCTGAAGTCGATCTCCGAGAGTGAGACGGACAAGCTCCTGCATCTTGAAGAGAGACTCCATCAGAGAGTAGTAGGCCAGGAACAGGCTGTACATGCAGTCGCTGAGGCCGTAAGACGCACAAGAGCTGGATTCACCAAGAAGCATAAGCCGACGTCATTCATCTTCGTAGGACCTACGGGTGTCGGTAAGACAGAGCTTGTTAAGGCTCTTGCTGAAGTAATGTTCGATACTGAAGAAGCACTTATAAGAATAGATATGTCCGAATACATGGAGCCGCATTCGGTAAGTAAACTTATCGGTTCGCCTCCGGGATATGTCGGATTCGACGATGCAGGCCAGCTCACAGAGCAGGTCAGGAGGAAGCCGTATTCAGTCATATTGTTTGATGAGGTAGAGAAGGCACATCCCGATGTGTTCAATCTGCTCCTGCAGATGCTCGATGACGGCGTTCTTACTGATTCTCACGGTCTGCATGTCAACTTCGAGAATTGCATTATCATAATGACATCCAATGCGGGAAGCTCGGCAAAGGCTTCCACCATAGGATTCTTCTCCGGTACGCATGAGGCGCTCGAGCAGCATGTTCAGACAGCGCTCAAGGAGACATTCAGACCCGAGTTCCTGAACCGTGTGGATGAGACCATCATCTTCAAGGAACTCACACCTGATGAGATCCGTAAGATCGCAGACATCATGATGAAGGATGTCTACCAGTCTCTCGCGGATAAGGGCATCAAGGGCACCATGACCAAGTCTGCAGGTGACAGGCTGGCTGAGGTCGGATATGATGAGAAGTACGGAGCAAGACCGCTCAGGAAGGCGATCAGATCCAATATCGAGGATGCTCTTGCGGATATGTTCCTCAAGGGCGAACTCAAGGATGTATCAGAACTTAAGATCGGATACCGTTCCGGAAAGTTTGTTTTCGATACGGTCAAGGCTAAGGCCTGAGGTAGGATAAGATGTCTGAAGAGAATACCAACATTACTCCGGTCAAGACCAAGCCTGCAAAGGAGAGGTCTGCTGCGGCCGTGTTGGCTTTTTTGCTCGGCTGGTGCGGGGCTCACAAGTTCTATATGGGATATGTCTCGTCAGGCATAGTCTATCTGCTTACCTTCCTGTTCAGCCTGTTCATGATATTCTCGTTCTTCTTCTCGATCATAGGAGTATTTACGATCTATATCCCGTTTGTATTCTCGTTAGTGGACGGAATACTGTATCTGACCAAGACTGATGAGGAATTCCAGAAACTCTATGTCGAAGGTCACCGTGAATGGTTCTGATACATTAAGTTATGTTTAATAAAAAAGAGGTTGCATATCGCAACCTCTTTTTGTTTGTTCATGTCAGGTCAACATCAGTTCCAGTCGAAGTAGCAGCTGTTATAACCGTACTTGGTTACTGAAGATTCTGTGTTTACATAGACTGTGAACGAGTACTCATCACCGGCCTCGATCGTCGCGCCGTTAGGAACGCCGACCCAGTCCTTGCCGGAACCGGTGAATGTCATCTCATCACAGGTGATGCTCGTGATATCAGAGTTTGCATAGAAGGTGATATCAACTTCTTCAAGTGAAGCCTTGAGATCTGCAGTCTCGTTGCTCTTGTTCGTGAGAGTGATATCGAACTTGAAGCCGCCGGAAGTCTGCTTGAAGCCTGAGAGCTTTGTGTTGAAGTCAGTAACTACGGAACCGCCGGATGTTGAAGGCTTCTTTGTAGTCTCAACAGTTGTAGCTTCCGTGGTAGCCTCAGTTGTTGTCTCTTCAGTAGTCTCCTTGGTCGTCTCCTCGGTAGTTTCCTTTGTGGTCTCTTCCGTGGTCTCTTCGGTCGTCTCTTTCGTTGTCTCGGAAGTCTCTGTGGTCTCGGTTGTAGTCTCAACTACTTCTTCTGTAGTTGTCTCTTCCGGTTCCTCAGTCTCTTCTGAAGTTGCTGTGGTGATCTTCTCTGTCTCGGTCTCCTTTTCCTTCTTAGTCTCGGAGAGTGAAACGATGCTCGTACCGCCGAACAGGCTTGAGATCTTATCAGTGTTGGAGAGTATCCAGAGAACGCCGACGAATGCGATCATAACGCAGACAAGAGTGATAACACCTGCGATTCCGGGAGAACGTGACTCCTTGACGGGCTTGGACTTCCTCTTGCTGTTTGCAACAGGTGTTACGCCTGTGATCTGCTTATGGTTGTCGTGAGGGACGGCCTTGCTTGCTGCCTTACGCTCGTTCCTCTCGAAAGCATTCTGTGCAGCAGTATTATTTGCAAGAGGTGCAGCAGGTTTTCTGGGAGGGATGGCAGGCTGCTGAGGTGTTCCTCTCGGAGCAGGCCTCTTGAGTTCCGGCTTTGCAGCATTGTCGATCTTAGCATCTGTACCTTTACTGTCAACAGGGCTGAGTTTATTGACGGGTGCGGAAGGTGCAGCCTTGGGAGCTTCCTTTGCAGCGGGTGCAACCGGATCCTTAGGAGCTTCCTTAGCAGCAGGAGCTGCAGGAGCGGCCTTGGGTGCCTCCTTGGGCGCTCTCTCGCTGGCAGCAGCCATTCCGGTATTGCTTACGGGTCTCTTTGCCTGGTCAGCGGGCTTAACAGGTTCCTCGTGCTTTACAGGAGCTGCAGGCGCAGCGGGTGCCTTAGGTGCGTTTATATTAGCTGCCGGAGCCGTGTGAGCGGGTGCTTCTTTAGCAACAGGTGCGGCAGGAGCAACGGGTGCCTTAGGTGCTTCCTTAGCCATGGTTGCGGCAGGAGCAACAGGCGCCTTGGGTGCTTCCTTAACTGCGGGTGCGGCAGGAGCAACGGGTGCCTTGGGTGCTTCCTTGGCAACAGGTGCAGCGGGAGCAACAGGTGCCTTGGGTTCTGCAGCTTTAGCGGCAGTAACTCCGGCAGCAGCGCCTACAGCAGCTGCACCGGCAGCGATACCTGCTGCAGGGATATCTTTCTTCTCTTCTACAACGGGAGCCTTCACTTCTGCCTTTGCAGGAGCCTTATCTTCAGACTTGCCTGAATCGAAATGGACAGAAGGGGAGGGCTTGGGCGAGAAGGGTTTGCCGAACGGGCTCTTCTTCTCGGCAGGCTTTGCAAATGCACTCTGTGCAGGCTTAGCAGGTTCTGCCTTTGCTGCGGGAGCAACAGGAGCTGTGAAGGGAGACGGCTTTGCCTCAGGCTTCTTGGGCTCTGAAGGAGCTTCTGTCTTCTTGAATGCATCTACGCCTGATGCTACGGTACCGAAAGTCTTGATGCCTTCGTCCTTGGCATCCTTTGCTTCGGGCTTGCCGCCTGCGAACGGGCTTGTAGCTTTATCCTGTTCGGATGTTGCAAAATCAAGATCATTGCCCTTCTCGAAGATCTTATTGCCGGGAAGGTCCTTAGAATCCTTATTGTCTTTGCCAAAACTATTGAATTCCAGATCCTGCGGCTTGAATTCAGGTATATCATCAACACCTGCAGCCTTCTCGGGAGCCTTGTTCGCGGGAGCGAAAGCAGGCTTTACGGGTTCTGCGGGCTTATCCTTGGCTTCCGGCTTCTCGGGAGCTTTGCCGAAAGGAGCAAATGCCGGCTTCTCAGGTTCCTTGTTTACAGGAGCAAACGCAGGCTTTGCCGGTTCTTCCGGTTTTGCTTCAGCCTTAGTCTCGGGAACTTTCTCTTCGGGCTTAGCCGAGAAAGCGGGCTTCTCAGACTCAGGCTGAGGGGCGAGAGGCTTGAAGGCAGAGATGGAAGAATCGAATTCGAAGTTATCGAACTCATCCTTGAACTCATCTTCGAATCCGTCATCGTAATCATTGGACGGATAAGAATTCTGCTTCAGCTTGTCTGATACTGACCCTGCGGGGTCATTCGGTTTGAACTGAACAGCAAAGGAAGAATCGATAAAATCATCATTAGGATCCATTCCGCCGTTGGGACCAAAACCGTTCTTGTTCTCGTTTGGATCAAATTCCATATTTGTCTCCTCACAATTATAGATTGTAAATATAATATCACTAAATATTTTATTTAAAGCATTTTCTGTTCACAGAGAAGCATTTGTTATAAACTTGACATTATTCGGGGGTGATGTTATTATTCTTTGCGTTCTGAGGATAAGCTCGTGTGGCGAAATTGGCAGACGCAACGGACTTAAAATCCGTCGGAGTAAAATCCGTACCGGTTCAAGTCCGGTCACGAGCACCACATTTGATATCGCGGAGTGGAGCAGTTGGTAGCTTGCCGGGCTCATAACCCGGAGGTCGTGAGGTTCGAGTCCCACCTCCGCAACCAGTAAGAAAACAGTGGCAATTAGCCGCTGTTTTTTTGTTTTTTTATTTTTTTATGTATAATGAGTTGAAAACTTCTTATGCGGAGGTTGTTTTGTTATGTCAAATTCTTATGGTGATCCTAAGGCAGGACAGACGGATATAGTTAACCGTCTTGTCCGTATTGTCATACTGGTCATCGTATCTTTCCTTATATCCATTGCCGCAGTCTCTTTTGCTGTTCACCACATGAGACTGCAGTTCGAGGGAGAATTCAAGAGGATATCTGATTCCAAGGTCGAGCAGGTATGCGACATCGTCAAGAGGACCATTAACGGTGATGATATCTCCGCTGATTCCGGCGCTGCCGCTCAGAAATACGCCACAGTATTCAATCTCATGCTCGCTGATACCTCCACGGAGAACCTCTCCCAGGAGAGCTATGCTCTGTATGCCTATAAGGACGGCCAGCTGTCAGTCCTGCTCTATAACGGTGCTTCCAGCGAGAAGGATTTTGCCGTAGCAGGCAGGAAAGTATCCGAATGGCTTGACGGAAGCTTCCAGAATACCGTCGTAGGCGGATCTAATTTCGAGAGTATCATCGTCCCCATTACCGACAGTACGGGTATGTGCGTGGGCGTTTTCGAGTACAAGGTATCGTATGACGGCCTGTATGAGATCGGCAACACACTGGAGTCGAGGATACTCCTTGCCGTAATAATCGCTGTTGTTGCAGGCGTTGTCCTGTTCATCGTTCAGGAGATCTTCGTCAAGATCATGCGCAGCAAGCAGGGTGACAAGGGCAGAGGAGAGTCTGCTAGGAGCAGGGACAAGAGGATAACATCCACTACGATAGGTTACTGCTTTGCTATAGTCCTCATAGTCCTTCTCGTAATGTCATCGCAGCTGTCTTCCGTCTATGTTAAGGCGCTTGAGAGCGAGCGTGCCGATTCCATGGAGAAGTGTGCGCTGTCTTCAGCCATCGCGCTCAGCTATTCTCCGATCGTTGAGAACATGAGCTATCCGCTGCCCGTATATTCCTACGGTACGGATAAGAACTATACTTTCAATATCTATACGATGGCCGGCGATTCGTTCCTGAGGCTCTATACGTCTCAGACAGGCGGAACGACCGACCAGTACTATCTGTCCGGCGCAGGCGACCAGTATGTAAACTGTTTCGTCGAGCAGCAGGTAGCGTTCACTTCGCGTAAAGAGGGTAACGACAGCTATGTTACCGCCATTGCGCCCATCATATCATCGGAGAATACCGTTGCGGGCATACTCGAGGTAATGATGCCCCGTGAGGATTTTGAATCCACGGTCAACGGCATGTCGCTTTCATGGATATTCACGATCTTCTCGATCGCGATCTCGATGGGCATCATCGTGTTCGAGCTGAACCTGTTCATATCGACGCTTTCCAGAGGCATATCCGGCAATGCTCCGGTCATCGTAATGTACGGCGAGAATGCCATAAGGTTCCTGTCGTTCTTCATGTCGCTGGGCTCCATAATGATCCCGATAACTTATGCCGACTTCTACAAACAGACGCTGGATTATCTGCCGCAGCCTGCGATACAGGCTTTCATCGCGGTATCCTGCCTGCTGTTTGCCTTCGGATTCTTCGGCCTGTCGAGCTTCAGGCTCTATATCAAGTCCAAGCTTACCAGCAAGATCGCCATCATCAGCATTACTGCATTCGGATACTTCCTGGCTCTCGTTACGGGCATCGTAAGCAATCCGTACGTCGCGATCGCTCTGACTCTTCCCATGGGATTCTGCTTCGGTATGCCTTTCAGCTACATGAGAGACTACAGGATCAATGCGGGAAGACTCGGCTACAAGGACTTCAGCGACAGGACTATCCACAACATCCAGAGCGCTGCATGCTTCATGGGTGTATCCGTAGGTACTGTCATTGCAGGTATCTGCTATGAGAGATTCGGACTTCTCATCGTATCCGTAATAAGCGGTGCGGTCCTCATTCTCTCGGCATTCGGCATGATCTACTTCATCCAGAACAACAATCCGGTAAGAGAGGCACCTCTGAGCATCAGCGGATGGCTTCAGATCGCTACTGACAGGGATGCGGGCAAGTTCCTGAATTCTTCGTTCCTCATCCTCGGCATGGCTGTGTCATTCCTTCTGGTGTTCGTTCCGAATTATCTTGAGAAGGTCGGTATCTCGCTTGCCACGAGCTCGTTCTATTTCCTTATCTGCGGCCTCTTCGCCTGCGTGATCACGGGATTCGTCAAGAACAGATACAGCAATGTACTGACTTCAAGGGTAAGAGTGATAATCGAGGGTGCTGCGGTACTTATCGGCATACTGATATTTGCCCTTATGCCTTCTGCCAAGATCCTCATCGTAACAGTATCACTGTTCGGTATCGCACTCGGTATACATGACTTCTATTACATCTATGTCCTGTATCTCATCTGCGGTAAGAAGTATAAGGCTAACCTCAGGAAGTGCGCCGAGTATTCTTTCTACTTCGGCTTCGGAATCCTGATCCCCGTAAGCATGGTATCCTTCATGATCGGCGATGTCAGGATCGTATTCCTGATCGCGACTGTCATACTGGCCCTTCTGGCTTTCATCTATCCGATATCTGCCATCTCCGGCCAGATCGATGAGAGAGATACAAGCCTCAAGGCTTCCAAGAAGAATAAGAGAGTTGATCCCGCTACAATGGCTCCTGTTCAAAATGCAGGCGGAGTTCCCGGATCGGCCGAGCTTCCGGCTCAGGCTGCTCCCGCACCTTCCATGCCTCAGGAACCTGTACCTGTATCTGCTGAAGACTTCTATGCCAACAGACCTGTTCAGGGTCCTGACATGCAGCAGGCGCCTGTCGCACCTGATCCCACAGCATTCCTGAACAGCGAAGTTCCGGGCTCTTATGCACCGGAAGGCGACGACAACGGAAACGGAGGTGATTACAATGGCTGATGATCTGTGGAATGCCCAGCTCACCCGTGAGAACTTCAAGGACTTCTATATGTCGACCGTTGTAATGGTCTATCCCTCTGTGTATAAGATCACAAAGGAAGCGACCAGATGTGAGAATGCCATCGTAAAGTCCTATCTTGATGTATATTCAAAGCGTGCGGCAATACCGGGCGATAAGGTTATATATGTTTTCGGCGACATCTTGCTCGAGAATGCGAAGCATATAGTGGAGGAGTATCCTCTTCCTGCCGACATGACTTATTCAGACAGGCTTCTGGATGAGTATACAAGGAACTCAATGCTCGAGAAGATTACTGCAAAGATCGATTCAAGGACCTTCAAAATGGCCGAGTTCATCTCGACAGACGTAAAGAAGACCGGCATGACGATGGTTACCCGCAAGAAGAATGATATTTTCGCGGTGACACCCCTTCTCGTGCTCGAGATAATAGTTCTGTCCGTCATCATCTGGATGGTAAGCTATGCGGCTGTTACGGTGCCTTATACGAAGGATGTCCTTATCAATGAGAAGGGTATCTTCGAGAATTCATCGGTACAGGAACAGTTCATATCTGCCATGGGCTATTTCCCGCTGAACGTCAAGTTTGTCGAGCAGACACCGGGCGAAGAGGGCGGAGAAACAGTACCTGAAGGCGGTGAGACTGAAGCCGCACAGCCTGAGGCGCAGATAGCTGCAAGCCTTGCCGAGACCACGGAACCTGAGATCTCTGCTACCAGCGGCTGATACTGAGCCCTGAAGGTTACTTTTTACCCTTATCCGGATCGAAATTCGCCAGCGGATTGCTCTCTATGGCACTCTGCAGCTGGCTCTCGTCTACATGCGTGTAGATCTGCGTAGTCGATACGCTCTGATGTCCGAGGATCATCTGAAGGTTACGGATATCCACCTGACCGTATTTGTACATCAGCGTGGCAGCGGTATGCCTGAGCTTATGCACCGAATACACCCTGGTATCGATCCCTGCCTCGGCAAGGAGCCTCTTGATGGTTATCTGGATCATATCGTCGGATATCCTGGTGCCTCTCTTGGAGATGAACAGCGCTTTGGCAGCTTCCGGCTTGATCTTCATGGTAGCGCGCTTCTCCATCCAGTCACTGATGGCAGTAAGACATGCTTCATTAAGGTATATGGTGCGCTCCTTGTTGCCCTTACCGATTACGGTCAGAGTCGTATCGTGGATATCGTCGGTATCGATGCCCCGGAGCTCTGCCAGACGCATACCGCAGTTAAGGAACAGCGTCAGCATGCAGTAATCACGCTCGTTCGAATCATGAGGGGAGTTGTACGCTGTCTCCAGCAGTTCCCGGCTCTGATCGAGTGTAAGATACTTGGGCAGACGCTTGCCTATCTTGGGTGACTCAAGGTCATATGCGGGGTTCTGGTCTATCAGGTGCTTCTTATTATACAGATACTTGAAAAAGCTCCTCAGGGAAGCAACATGTCTCGCGCGTGCGGCATTGGACTGCTTCCTGTTCCTCGACAGCCATATTATGAAGGCCAGAAGATCATCCGTGGTAACCTTGTTCAGCATGTCGATACCGACATGAGACACATCTATCTCCTCGAAAGGGGTATCCGCGGGAACAAGGCCGTGGTCCTGCATATAGAACCTTGCAAAACATATAATGTCATATGAATACTCCTTGACGGTAAGCTCGGATCTTCCGAGAGCCGCAAGCATGTAATTACTGTATTGATCCAGTATCGGGAAGGTTTGCAAGGTCTTCATCTCCGCATTGTTAATCTTGTTACATTTTATCATAGGGAAATGAACGTTTTTTGTACCTGATGCGCTTGTTATAAAAAAGTCATTGTGTTAGTATAGTGCACAGGTCATAGACAACTGTGCGCGGTACGCGGACAGAATAAGTTAAGAAAGTAGAGATTATTTGAAATGGAAAAGAAGCTGAGAGTCGGCGTAATTGGCGCTACAGGCTACGTAGGACAGCGTTTCGTAACGCTGCTTGAGAATCACCCCTGGTTTGAGTGTGTTGCGGTTTGCGCATCACCCAGATCTGCAGGCAAGACCTACGAGGAAGCATGCGGTTCCCGCTGGAAGCTTGATATTCCCATGCCGGAATACGTAAAGAACCTTGTCGTATACGGTACGGATAATATAGAAGAATACTGCAAGCAGATCGATTTTACTTTCTGCGCCGTTGATATGAAGAAGGACGAGATCAGGGCTCTTGAAGAGAAGATCGCCAAGCTCGAGACACCTGTCGTATCCAACAACTCTGCAAACAGATGGACAGAAGATGTTCCGATGATCATCCCTGAAGTAAACGCAGACCATGCAGGTCTTATCGAGGCACAGAGAAAGAGACTCGGTACTCAGAGAGGATTCATCGCAGTTAAGCCCAACTGCTCCATTCAGAGCTATGTTCCTGCTCTCACACCTTTCCTTAAGAACGGTATCAAGCAGATCTCCGTATGCACGTATCAGGCAATCTCCGGTGCCGGTAAGACATTTGCAGACTGGCCTGAGATGGTCGGCAATGTAATCCCTTACATCGGCGGAGAAGAGGAGAAGTCCGAGAAGGAGCCTCTCAAGGTCTGGGGTAAGCTTGCAGGTGATCACATCGAGCTTGCAGCAAATCCCGTTATCTCCGCTCAGTGCTACAGAGTAGCTGTTCAGGAAGGACATACTGCCGCAGTAAGCGTATCCTTCGAGAACAAGCCTTCCATGGAAGAGATGATCGAGGTATGGAACAATTACGAGAGCGAAGCAGTTAAGCTCGGTCTGCCTTCAGCACCCAAGCACTTCCTGCAGTACATCGCAGAGGATAACCGTCCTCAGCCTAAGCTCGATGCAAACTTCGAGAACGGCATGGGCGTATCCGTAGCACGACTCAGAGAAGACAACATCTTCGACTACAAGTTCTGCTGCCTCTCACACAATACTTTAAGAGGCGCTGCCGGCGGCGGAATGCTCTCTGCAGAGCTTCTGACAGCCAAGGGTTACATTACTGCAAAGTAATTTATAAATGGGCGGGAAAGTCATTCGGAATAAGTAAAATTTCCGCTTGACTAACCCGCCCTTTATATTTATACTAATCAAGCGCTTTGAGAAAAGCACCGCAAGTGTAACGTGGGCCTTTAGCTCAGTTGGTCAGAGCATCCGGCTCATAACCGGCGGGTCCTGGGTTCGAGTCCCCGAAGGCCCACCAACTTACACTGACAATCTATAACATGGGAAGATTCCCGAGCGGCCAAAGGGAACAGACTGTAAATCTGTCGTCTTCGACTTCGGTGGTTCGAATCCACCTCTTCCCACCAAATAGGAGTTGCCTTTACGGTGACTCCTTATTTTTTCGCTTGAAAGCCTTGTGGGACAAGGGATTCAGAGGTTTTGACTTTTCTCTTGATCTCGTTGTCGATAGCTTCAGAGATCCTGTCTAACCGGTGATTGAGCTTTTTGTAATCGAATGGTTTTCCGCTGTCAGCAAGGAATTACATATTGATAACTATTCAAATAAAACTATCAAATAAATGGTACAAATGGGTGATTGTAGATTTTTGCATGAATTATATTCTATTTATAAGAGTATAAGGAGGCGTATTCATATGAGATCGCAGACTAGTTGTATTAAGTTCATAGCAGCTGTTATTGTTTGTGTTTGTTTTATCGCATTGATCCCGCTTATCACGGTAAATGCGGCTACAATAACCTATACTTCGGGCTCCAATGCTCCGGTTACTGATCCCGCTTTTATGGGCGCGCCGCAGAATACTAAAGAGTATCCGGTTGTGATCAATCTGTGGTCACGAGATAAAAATGATAACACTATATATCCACAAGGCACCGGCGGTACTGCTTCACTTAGCACAAAAACGCTCAAGCCCGGTCAGTCAATAACTATAACCGTTACACCTGATACCGGTTATACGGTCGATCATATTGGTATTGGAGACGGAGCTCAGGGTTTTGGAGTGGATGTCTATGGTTCAACTACTGCTACATATACTCTCCCGGATTGGGCTAACCCCTGTAACGGTGTAATTCAAGTTGATATAGTACTGAATGCTCCCGTTTATCTCTCAACTAATAAGATATCTTTTATTGGCAATGGCTCTTATGGTTATACATATGCGGCTATTACCGGCTCTTATATTCCCGTTATGGAATATCCGGATTATTATTCAGTACCTGCCGGAATGCATTTTGCGGGTTGGTATCTGACCGATGGTAATGTAACTGATAAAGATATCCACCAAGGTGCAATTAAGTATTATTCATATAAAGTAGAAGGAGATGCCGTATTCACGGCGTACTTTAAGCCTTGGATCACAGGATGGACGGATACCGGAGCAGGAGGAGTAGAAGAGAACGGAGTTGGCGATCTGATAAGATACATGCCGGAAACTAACGCGCAGCTTGATGAAGTTCCCGGTTCTGAAGTTACTCTCGAGATATATCTTGAAGACGGTTATGTCTTTGATAATAATGGCTTGGTTGAGGTCATCGGTTCCGATGGATCTACAGTTCTTGCTTCTGCTTATATGACCAAATACGGTGTCAATTCTTATCGCGGCACGTTTACCATGCCAAGCGAAGATGTAAGCCTTAAATTTGCTACGACTTCTGCAAATAAGACGGTTACATTCAATTCCAATGGCGGAAGCGCAGTAGCAACACAGACAGTTGCTCACGGAAGCAAAGCGACAAAACCTGCAGATCCCACCAAGGATGGCTACACGTTTGAAGGCTGGTATTCGAACTCAGCATGCACTACGGCATATGATTTCAATTCTGCAGTAACAACAGATCTCACACTCTATGCTAAGTGGACTGCAGTTGTAACTGCACCCAAGCTCACAACAGGTATCGCACATGTCCAGGATATCGGCGATGTCAGTGTAGCGGTTGGCTCTGACGGAGTGCTCACTATCGGTACAACTGGTATGGGTAAGAGGCTCGAGCAGATCACGATCAACTTCGAGAACAATACACCTTACTCGGGAACACTGCAGTACAGAGTACATGTCCAGAACATCGGCTGGATGGAATGGACAGATGCAGGCCAGAAGTGTGGTACAGAAGGTCAATCTTTACGTATCGAGGCTATCGAGATCAGATTTACAGGTGAGCTCGCAGACTATTACTCAGTAGAGTACTGTGTGCATATCCAGGACTACGGTGATATGCAGGGCTGGGTAAAGGACGGAGCACTTGCAGGAACAACAGGCGAGTCCAAGAGGATAGAAGAACTCAAGATAAGGATCGTACCTAAGAACTCCGGTTCTTCAATGTCAGTAAAGTACAGAGTACATGTACAGGATTACGGCTGGGAGAAGTCATATGCTTCCAATGGTGCTATGTCAGGTACATCAGGTGAATCCAAGAGACTTGAAGGTATCGAATTGTTCCTGTCAGGCACACAGTATTCAGGTGGAATCAAGTACAAGACTCATGTACAGGATTACGGCTGGCAGGGCTGGAGCTATGACGGCGAGATGAGCGGAACGCAGGGTGAAGCCAAGAGA
>JAEEGF012469339.1_pt1 | contig 32357 bp, 28 predicted proteins | sample 9134171 | NCBI WGS metagenome assembly JAEEGF01 (sample SAMN16246542, study PRJNA631951) | gut metagenome | biome: gut microbiome; feature: rumen; material: AP-attached | host: Bos | place: Iran: Karaj | collected 2018-10 | reverse complement strand
TTCTCGAAGAGCACGCTCTTCTGCTTCTCGTTCACACGCTCCACAGCCTTCAGCACCTCCATCGAATAGCCGTTCTGGTCGGCAGTCTTGATCAGCGCCTTCACGTCCTTGGGGAAACAAGAGCCGCCATAGCCGCAGCCGGCATAGAGGAACTTACGTCCGATACGTGTATCCGAACCTATACCGGCACGCACCATATTCACGTCGGCACCCACGCGCTCGCACAGATTGGCGATATCGTTCATAAACGAGATACGGGTAGCCAGCATTGAGTTAGCCGCATACTTGGTCATCTCTGCCGATGGGATATCCATGAAGATCACGCGGAAGTTATTCAGCAGGAAGGGCTTGTAGAGCTTCGTCAGCACCTTCTTGGCGTGCTCACTCTCCACACCCACCACCACGCGGTCGGGCGACATGAAGTCCTTGATGGCATTACCCTCCTTGAGGAACTCAGGGTTGGAAGCCACATCGAACTCAATATCGACACCACGCTTCTTCAACTCGTCCTCGATGGTCTTGCGCACCTTCTTGGCGGTACCTACGGGAACGGTTGACTTGGTGACCACTACCACATACTTCTTCAGGTTCTCACCGATGGTCTTGGCCACCTGGAGCACATATTTCAAATCGGCGCTGCCATCCTCATCGGGAGGGGTTCCTACAGCCGAGAAGACGATCTCCACATCGTCGAGCACAGAGGCCAGATCGGTGGTAAACTTCAGACGGCCAGCAGCCACATTCTTCTTCACTAATTCATCGAGCCCAGGCTCGTAGATGGGGATCTGCCCATCGTTCAGACGCTCAATCTTCTTGGCGTCAACATCTACACAAGTTACGTTGGCACCCGTGTCGGCGAAACACGTTCCAGACACCAGTCCAACATAGCCAGTTCCTACAATTGCGATATTCATATATTAACGATAACAAGTTGTTAACCAAATAGTTCTGCGTCTTTCATCAAGGGCTGCTTAAGATCTTTCTCACTCGTCAGCACCTGTGCCGGATCGATGGGCCACTCGATGGCGAGAGCAGGATCATTCCAGCGGATGCCAGCCTCGGCCTGAGGGGCATAGGGGTTATCAACCTTGTAAGTGAAGATAGCCTCATCGCTCAGCACGAGGAACCCGTGGGCAAACCCGCGAGGGATGAAAAACTGGCGCTTATTGTCCTCGCTCAGTTCCACCATGACATGCTTGCCGAAGGTAGGACTCGACTTGCGGATATCCACAGCCACATCGAGCACGCGTCCCTTTATAACACGCACGAGTTTCGACTGGGAGTATTCGCCCTTCTGGTAATGAAGTCCGCGAAGCACACCAAAGGAAGATTTCGATTCGTTATCCTGAATGAAGTTGATTTTCCCGATATTGGCTTCAAACTCCGACTGTTTCCAGGCCTCCATAAAATAGCCACGAGCATCCTTGAAAACCTTTGGCTCGATGACATAGACGCCTTCAATTTCTGTCTTGATATAGTCCATTTCTCCAAATTTTTGTGCAAAGGTAATGCAAAAAATCGATTTAAATGCAAATTTAAGGTTCTTTTATTTGTCTATCTCGCAAAAAAGGTTTATCTTTGCACTCGTGATTAAACTTGAACGACATATTGAGATACTTTTATTAAGCAACGACTGCGTCATCGTGCCCGATTTAGGCGGCTTTATGGCGCACCACGTTGATGCACGCTATGACGAGGAGGAACAGACGTTTCTGCCGCCATTGCGCACGCTCGGGTTTAATCCGCAGTTGAAGATCAACGACTCGCTGCTGGCTCTCTCGTATGTCGAGGCCTACGATATCAGCTACCCGGAGGCTATGCAACGCATAGAAGACGAGGTGAACGAGCTGAAGATGCACTTGCAGAACGAGGGATCGTATGAGTTGAATGATATCGGCACACTGACGCTGAACGAAGACGGCAACTATGTATTCTCGCCCTGCGAAGCAGGAATACTGACCCCCACTCTCTATGGTCTCGGCTCGTTCGAGATGCCCAGGCTAAAGCCTGCAGTCGTAGAGGCGAAGCAGGAAGAGCCTGCGGAGGAAACAGCCAAGATGATCGGGCTGGAGCGATTCAACCCCACGGAAGCGGAAGAAACCGACGACGAGGATTGCATCCGTATCAAGTTCTCATGGATACGTAACACTGTAGCTGTAGCCGCCGTCTTTATCGCCTTCTTCCTGGCTGCTGTTCCAACAGGCAAGACAGAGATGATGACGCGTACCATCAGCAACATCAACAATTCGCTGCTCTTCGGGATGATGTCGAAGGATACGAACACCAGCAAGATTGAAATCAAAAAATCAGACATCAACAAGGCGCCTGTCAAGGTAGATACCATCCTGAAGAAGGATACGGCAAAGATTGTGAGCGAAGCCAAGAGCGACTCTGTAAGAAGTGGTTTCTGTATCGTTTTAGCCAGTCATGTAACCAAGAAGAATTCGGAGATCTACATTGGCATGCTGAAAGAGAAAGGTCTTGACAGCGCCGAAGTCTATATGCACAAAAACATCAGGCGCATTATCTGTGGAAATTTCAAGACACACGAAGAAGCCAGTCAGGCATTGGAAGGCATCCATAAATTCAAAGGTCTGGAAGAGGCGTGGGTCTATAAGTTCAACTAACCTGCTGATATCATGAAAAGAGTTCGCTGTCCGAAATGCGACCAATACATCACGTTTGATGAGACGAAATACACGACTGGTCAGTCGCTGGTATTCAAGTGTCCAGACTGCGGCAAGGAGTTTGGCATCCGTATCGGTGTGAGTAAACTGAAGGAGCGCCAGAAGGACGAGAATCCCGATGAACAGGCCAATGAAGAAGGCTGCGGCTCGATCGTAGTGATAGAAAACGTGTTCCACTACAAGCAGGTCATCCCCCTCCGGATGGGCGACAACGTCATCGGCAGATACCAGAAAGGCAATCCCGCCAATACAGCCTTTGAGACCGTTGATCCCAGCGTAGATCTCAATCACTGTACTATCACCGTCAGTCGCGACAAGCGGGGCCATCTGAGATACACCCTGAAAGACAACAACAGCAACACGGGAACCTTCGTGGACAACGTGGAACTGAACCCCAAGGAGCGTCGTATCATCAGCGACGGCACACTCTTTACCGTAGGCGCTACAAGTATCATTTTGCGCAGTGCTGACAGTAAAGATGAATAAAAATGCATAATTTCTTAAGAAATTAAGGTCTTATCTCAGATTTCTTTGAAATAAGACACGTTTTACGATTATTTTTTTGTATCTTTGCGCCTTGAAATTTCAAAAGAACAAAAAGTAATAGATGGAAACAACTGCAATTTTGCTGCTCCACTGTCCTGACCAACAGGGCATCATCTCGGAAGTGACTAAATTTATCACCGACAACAAGGGAAACATCGTTTACCTCGACCAATATGTGGACAAGGTAGAAGGCATGTTCTTCATGCGTATAGAATGGGAACTTGAAGGATTCCTCATCCCCCGAGACAAGCTTTACGACTATATCACGACGCTCTATGCCCAGCGCTATCAGATGAAGTTCAGTCTGTATTACAGCGACAAGCGCCCGAGAATGGCCATCTTCGTGTCGAAGATGAGTCACTGTCTCTACGACCTGTTGGCCCGATGGAAGGCGGGAGAGTTTAACTGCGATATCCCCTGTATCATCTCGAACCATGAGGATCTGCGCTATGTGGCAGACCAGTTTGGAATCCCCTACTACGTTTGGAGCATCAAGAAAGACCACTCCAACAAAGAGGAGGTGGAGAAAGCCGAGATGGAACTGCTGAAGAAAGAAGACATCTCATTCATCGTGCTGGCCCGCTATATGCAGATCATCAGCGACGAGATGATTGCTGAGTATCCGCATCATATCATCAATATCCACCACTCGTTCCTGCCCGCATTCATCGGAGCCAAGCCCTATCATCAGGCTTACGAGCGCGGTGTGAAGATCATCGGTGCCACCAGCCATTACGTGACGGCCGACCTCGATGCAGGACCTATCATCGAACAGGATGTGACACGCATCACCCACAAAGATACGCCAGAAAGTCTTGTGCTGAAGGGCAAGGATCTGGAAAAGATTGTTCTGTCGCACGCTGTATCGAAGCATATCCAGCGTAAGATTCTCACCTATAAGAACAAAACGATTATCTTCTCATAATGAACATAGCCATCGTAAAATATAATGCAGGTAACATCTACTCGGTGGTGAACGCCCTACGAAGGATGGGTATCGAGCCACTGCTCACCGATGATCCTGAAGAGTTGAGGAAAGCCGATCGCGTGCTCTTCCCAGGACAGGGCGAGGCGCGCGGGGCGATGGAATACCTGAAGGCCCGCAGGCTCGACGAGGTCATCCGCGACCTTAAGCAGCCCGTATTCGGCATCTGCGTAGGACAGCAACTGCTCTGCAAGCACTCTGAAGAGGGCGATGTGGACTGTATCGGTATCTTCAACGCCGAAGTGAAGCGCTTCTGCCCCGAGAAACATGAAGACAAGGTGCCCTGCATGGGGTGGAATGAGTTAGAGGTAAGTGGTGAGTGGAGAGAGGTAAGAGGTGAGTACCAAACGAACCCGCTGATGGAAGGACTCGGCGAACATCCCTATGTGTATTTCGTGCACAGTTACTATGTGCCAGTATGCGAGGAGACGATTGCGACAGCCAATTATATCCTGCCCTACTCTGCCTCGATGCATAAAGACAATTTCTACACCTGCCAGTTCCACCCCGAAAAGAGTGGCAAGGTAGGCGAGCAAATCCTCAAGAATTTCATGGAACTATGATAGAGTTAATACCCGCCATAGATATCATTAACGGTCAGTGCGTGAGACTGACGAAAGGCGACTACGACCAGAAGACCGTCTATCGCGACGCTCCTGCTGAGGTTGCCAAAGAGTTTGAGGCGCTTGGATTCAAGCGCCTGCACGTGGTGGATCTCGATGGTGCGAAGTCAAAGCATATCGTCAATGACGGTGTGCTGAAGGCTATCACATCCGAGACCCATCTCCAAGTGGATTTCGGCGGAGGCATCAAGACCGACGAAGACCTGGAGAAAGCCTTTACCTCGGGCGCAGCGATGGTGACTGTCGGCTCGATTGCCGTCACTAATCCCGACCTCTTCATGGGGTGGTTGGAGAAATACGGTGCTGAGCGCATGATACTGGGTGCCGACGTGAGACACGGGAAGATCAGCATCAACGGGTGGAAGGAAGATTCGTCAGAAGACCTCCTGCCCTTCCTGAAGAAATACATCGATGCAGGTGTGAAGAACGTGCTGTGTACGGAAATCTCCAAGGACGGTACACTCGCAGGCCCCGCCATCGAACTCTACCAGCAAGTGATGGACGCTTATCCGCAACTGCACCTCATTGCCAGCGGCGGTGTCTCATCCCAAGAAGACATCGTTGCCCTCGACAAAGCCGGCATCCCTGCCGTCGTGTTTGGAAAGGCTATCTATGAAGGAAAAATCAATCTGAAAGCATTATGGGACTGGCAAAACGCATAATACCCTGCCTCGACGTGAAGGACGGTGAGACCGTCAAAGGCACAAACTTCGTGAACCTGCGAAGTGCAGGCGATCCTGTGGCGCTGGGCAAGGCCTATAGTGAGCAAGGAGCCGACGAACTATGCTTCCTTGACATCACAGCCTCCTTCGAAGGGCGCAAGACCTTTACAGAGATGGTGACACGCGTGGCACAGGAAATCAACATCCCGTTCACCGTAGGCGGAGGTGTCAACGAACTAAGCGATGTGGAACGGCTACTCTATGCGGGTGCCGACAAGGTCAGTGTGAACTCTGCCGCCATTCGCAGGCCAGAACTTATCAATGAGATCACCAACCGCTTTGGGTCGCAGGTATGCGTGGTAGCCATCGATGCCCGTCTCGACGAAGACGGTTGGCACTGCTATCTGAAAGGCGGACGAGAGCGCACGGAGCGAGGGCTCTTTGAGTGGGCCCACGAGGCACAGGAACGCGGTGCAGGCGAGATACTCTTCACATCGATGAATCATGACGGTGTGAAAGAAGGCTATGCCAACGAGGCACTGCGCCAATTGGCCGATAACCTCTCGATTCCCATCATCGCCAGTGGTGGCGCGGGCTGCAAGGAGCATTTCCGCGATACCTTCATCGAAGGTCATTCTGATGCCGCCCTGGCTGCCTCAGTGTTCCACTTCGGTGAGATTCCCATCCCCGAACTCAAACAGTATCTGAAATCAGAAGGAATTAACGTAAGAATATGAAAATAGATTTTGAAAAGAGCGGCGGACTCGTACCCGCCATCGTGCAAGATGCCGTCACCAAGAACGTGCTTATGCTGGGTTATATGAACCAGGAGGCCTTCGACAAGACCATTGAAACGAAGAAGGTGACTTTCTGGAGTCGTTCACGTAACTGTCTGTGGACAAAGGGTGAGACATCAGGCAATTTCCTCCACCTCGTAGATATCAAAGTGGACTGCGATAACGACACACTATTGGTAAAAGCCCATCCTGACGGCCCCACCTGTCATACTGGCACCGACACTTGTTGGGCGGAAAACAATGACTCGAACCCGTTGCTCTTTCTGACTGAACTTCAGGACTTTATCTATCGTCGCCACGAAGAGATGCCTGAAGGCAGTTATACCACAAAACTCTTTAAGGACGGTGTAAAGCGTATCGCCCAGAAAGTTGGCGAAGAGGCATTGGAGTCGGTCATCGAGGCCTGTACGGGTACCAACGAACAATTATCGTACGAAGTGTCGGATATGCTCTATCACCTACTCGTGCTGCTCACAGCCAAGGGGATGCGTATAGAAGATGTGGCTGCCGAACTGCAGAAGCGCCACGATCCTAACTGGGATGCCAAGCGTCGGCATGCCAAGGCTGCAGGTGAAATGAAATAATCATAATAACAAATCATAAGAAGATGCTGATCAGTTACAAAAACGCCAATATTTACCAGCGACACGGTATCTGCGTCCTGAAGAATATAAACTTTCAGGTAGAGGAAGGACAGTTTATCTACCTTATCGGACGTGTAGGTAGCGGAAAGACCACCCTGATGCGAACCCTCTATTGTGAGCTTGACATCGATGAAGCCGACGAGGCCACGGTGCTGGGTCACGACCTACTGACCATCAGACGGAAAGAGATACCTGCCCTCAGAAGAGAGATGGGCGTGGTGTTTCAGGATTTCCAACTGCTTGCAGACCGTTCTGTCTATAAGAACCTTGAGTTTGTGCTGAAGGCTACAGGCTGGAAGAAGAAAGACGGTATCAGCGAACGTATTCAGGAAGTGCTGGAAGCCGTAGGTATGGGCGACAAAGGAGACCGCATGCCATTTGAGCTCTCAGGAGGCGAGCAACAGCGAGTAGCTATTGCCAGAGCCATTCTGAATCGTCCGAAGCTCATCCTTGCCGATGAGCCCACAGGTAATCTCGACCCTGAGACTTCAGTAGATATCATCAAACTGTTGTTCCGCATCTCCAACGAGGGAACGGCTGTAGTGATGTCAACCCATAACCTACCCCTGATTGAAGCCAACCCCAGCATCACCTATCGCTGTCAGGATGCGAAGATGGAAGATATAACTAACGATTTCCACCACTTGGTGATTGTGGATGACACACCTGATACGGACGAGACCAAGGTAAGGTATTCGGAAAGAGAAGAAATTTGATAGAACAATAAAAAAACATAAGATTATGAAAGTGATGAAATTCGGCGGTACGTCCGTCGGCACCCCACAAAGAATGAAAGAGGTGACCAATCTTGTTACCAAGTCAGGAGAGCCCGTCTTCGTTGTGCTCTCTGCTATGTCAGGAACCACCAACTCGCTTGTAGAGATTTCGGACTATCTCTATAAGAAGAACCCCGACGGTGCTAATGAGGTTATCAACCGTTTGGAGCAGAAGTATGCCAAGCATGTGGAAGAACTCTACAGCAGCAACGAGACAAAAGCTGCTACCAACGAGTTTCTTCGCAGCGAATTCGACTATCTCCGCTCATTCACCAAGGAACTGTTCACCAGTTTTGAGGAGAAAGCCATTGTGGCTCAGGGAGAAATTATCTCGACCAACATGGTGGTAAACTATATGAATGAACAGGGTATCAAAGCTGTGCTTATCAATGCCCTCGACTTCATGCGCACCGACAAGAACTCAGAGCCCGACCCCGTATATATCAAGGAGAAGCTGCACGCGATTCTCGAAGAAAACCAGGGTGCCCAGGTATATCTTACCCAGGGTTTCATCTGCCGTAATGCCTATGGCGAGGTAGATAACTTGCAGCGTGGCGGCAGCGACTATACAGCCTCGCTCATCGGTGCTGCCATCAATGCCGAAGAGATTCAGATCTGGACAGATATCGACGGCATGCACAACAACGATCCCCGTATCGTTGACAAGACAGAACCCGTGCACCAGCTCCATTTCGAGGAGGCAGCAGAGTTGGCCTATTTCGGAGCGAAAATCCTGCACCCCACTTGTGTGCAGCCTGCTAAATATGCCGGTATTCCTGTACGTCTGCTGAACACGATGGATCCTGATGCCGAGGGAACAACCATCAGCAACAAGACAGAATACGGCAAAATCAAGGCTATCGCCGCCAAAGACAATATCACAGCCATCAAGATCAAGTCGAGCCGCATGCTCCTTGCTACAGGTTTTCTGCGCAAGGTCTTCGAAATCTTCGAGAGTTACCAGACGAGTATTGATATGATCTGTACTTCAGAGGTGGGCGTATCGATGAGTATCGACAACTCAGCACATCTCGGAGAAATCGTTGACGAGCTGAAGAAATATGGCACCGTAACGGTTGATACCAATATGTGTATCGTCTGCGTCGTAGGCGACCTTGACTGGTCGAACATCGGCTTTGAGACGCTGGCGCTCGATGCCATGAAGGATATCCCCGTTCGTATGGTAAGTTATGGAGGTTCAAACTACAACATCTCATTCCTCATCCGTGAGGAGGACAAGAAGCGTGCACTTCAGAGCCTCAGCAACACTATTTTCAAGAAATAAAAACGCCCCACAACACAACACAGCAAAAATAAGACTGATATGGCAAAAGGACTATTCCCTGTAGAGAAGTTGCAGTCGTTGGAGACTCCCTTCTACTACTATGATACAGAACTGCTGCGCAAGACACTACGCACCATCAACGATGAAGCCCACAAACATGAAGGGTTCGTCGTACACTATGCCGTTAAGGCCAATGCCAATCCGAAGATACTCCGTATCATTCGAGAGGCCGGCCTTGGCGCCGATTGCGTCAGCGGTGGTGAGATAGAAGCCTCTATCAAGGCTGGATTTCCTCATGAGAAAATCGTCTATGCAGGTGTCGGCAAAAGTGACTGGGAGATTAACCTCGGTCTGGATAACGACATCTTCTGTTTCAATGTAGAGAGTATTCCTGAGTTAGAAGTTATCAACGAATTGGCAGCAGCCAAAGGTAAAGTGGCTCGTGTCGCTTTCCGTCTGAACCCCAATGTGGGAGCCCATACACACGCCAACATCACGACCGGACTGGCAGAAAACAAATTCGGCATCGCCATGCAGGATATGCTCACCGTGATTACTGAAGCAGAAAGGCTGCCAAACGTGAGATGTGTAGGACTACACTTTCACATCGGATCGCAGATACTCGACATGGGTGACTTTGAAGCACTCTGCAATCGCGTGAACGAACTACAGGACGAATTGGAACGTCATCGTATTCGTGTTGAGCACATTAATGTAGGTGGCGGACTTGGCATCGACTACGGGCATCCTAACAGAGTGCCCATTCCCGACTTCAAGGCCTATTTCGACACCTATGCCCGTAAATTAAAACTGCGCAACGGCCAGACGCTTCATTTCGAACTGGGGCGTGCAGTAGTGGCACAATGCGGCTCACTCATAACGCGTACCTTATATATTAAGGAGGGTGCCCTGAAGAAATTTGCCATCGTTGACGCAGGTTTCACAGACCTCATCCGCCCTGCCCTCTATCAGGCTTATCACAAGATTGAAAACATCACCAGCGAGGAGGCGCCTGAAGCCTACGATGTTGTAGGACCTATCTGCGAATCGACAGATGTATTTGCCAAGCAAATTGACATCAATCGTACGAAGCGAGGTGATCTCCTGGCTATCCGCTCTGCTGGTGCCTATGGCGAAATCATGGCTTCGCAGTATAACTGCAGAAAGCTGCCATCAGGCTATATGAGCGACGAACTTTAAAGTATTAACGAAATGGATAAAAGCGGACCAAGTTTCTCCATTCTGATAACTGTCTATAACCAGGCCAACGAGTTACGCGACAATCTACCGGCTTATCTGACCCAACAGTATGAGCAAGGCTATGAGGTCATTGTCATCGACGAATCGTCTAGCGACGAATCGCCCGACGTGCTCAAACTTCTTAAGAAAGATTATCCGAGGCTCTACAGCACATTTCTGCCCAAGCCCAACAGGCAACTGTCACGCAGAAAATTAGCGTATAACATAGGGCTTAAAGCTTCGCATTATGAATGGGTCATACTTCTTAGAGACTGCAAGGAAATCACATCAAGCCAAATGCTTCAGAACATAGCCGATGCGATGGATGTCAATGCAGAACTGACCCTTGGCTATTTTGGAAAGAAAGGCATCAGACTGCAAGCCTATAGCAGTTGCGAAGAAGCGCGGAACCATATCTTGAAAGCTGAACGTAAACTGACTGAGGTTCAAGAACGCAAGCATCTGGGATACAAGATGGGACGATACAATTTCATCATTGTTCACAGAGACCATGTTTACGAATTGCTGAATTACTTTGAACAAAAGCTCTCATTCTTTTCGCTACTTGGCACCCGACTAAGCATCGTGTGGAAAAACATGACGATTCCTTCCACCTCATTCTCTCTTACACCAGATTCCGATCAAGAACAAGAAAAGTCATAAATCCACATGAAGATTCTGCACATATTTCCCAAAAATGATACGCTCATCAGTCAGCATGTTAGAATACTGGTTGACGGATTAAGCCAACGTGCAGATATTCGCATGGCTGACAACTTTTCTGCCTTCAAACAGCATCTTCAGACTCAAGAACCTGACATTCTGCACTGTCATGGTTGCTGGAACTATACCATCGCGAGAGCAGCAAAAGCTGCCCAGCAACAAAATGCAAGAATCATCTTAACACCTCACGGTCAATTAGAGCCATGGATTGTCAGTCAGCAGAATATACATGAGAAGATCAGCAAGGAACTTTTATGGCAAAAGAGAATGGTTACACACGCCTATTGCCTTATTGCGTTAGGAAAGCTAGAGCGGGAGAACCTGAACAAATTAGGCTGGAACCATCGAACAGAAGAAATTCACAATGCCGTTACCACTAATACTATCACGCATCAGGAGATGTGCGACAAGACGTATGACATTTATCAGAAAGTCATCGACTCTAATACACTTGAACTGATGGACGAATTGTCATGTAAAGCACTCGCTGTGATTCTCAAAGCTGGCATTACAGGAGACAGCCGCTGGTGTAAGTCGCTGGATGCGGTAAAACGTCCACAGGACATCGATTGGCGACGTCTGCTACTGTATGCAGAACATGAGAACATCAGAAACTACGTTGATTATGGCATTAGCATACTCGGTCTGCCAGAACCTGATAATGATATCCAACCGTCAGCAGCATACTTTCCCGACACTTATCAGACACCCAAGCCACTGAAAGAAATCATTGGGGAGTATCAGGGAAACGAGACGACCTATCTAGTAAAGATGATCAAACAGTTGCACAAACAGCCGCTGTTGCTCCACATGATAGAATTCACCAGAGAACTCATGCGCGACACAGTGAATGACGATCAATTGAAAGAAGCCCTTGCAGAAAAGAGACTGGGAGGCTTTGCCGGAAGCCTCATGCAAGTGCTCAGCGAACAAACACAGCTTGATGAAGGCTATATGCCAATTCCACCTTTGGATAACCGGCAGACAAGACAGATACGCAGACTAATAACAAACCACTTGAAGATATGACAACTACACATCATGACAGTATAGAGACAGACATGCATTATCTGCAGCTTCTCGCCCAGTCATTCCCAACAATCGCCGATGCCTCTACAGAGATCATTAACCTCGAAGCAATTATGGCATTGCCCAAGGGTACGGAACATTTTCTTGCCGACTTGCATGGGGAGAGCGGCGCTTTCCAGCATGTCTTAAAAAATGCCTCGGGTAATATCAAAAGAAAGGTCAACGAACTATTTGGCAACGATATCCGTGAATCGGAAAAGAAAGAACTATGCACGCTCATCTATTACCCCGAGCAGAAGCTTGAACTTATCAAAGCACGAGAGACTGATATAGACGACTGGTACCGTATTACGATACACCAACTCGTGAAAGTCTGTCGCGATGTCTCTTCAAAATATACCCGTTCGAAAGTCAGGAAATCGTTACCAGAAGACTTTTCTTACATCATCGAGGAACTGCTCCACGAAAGTCTCTCAGACAACGATAAGGCCGCTTATGTCAGCGTGATTGTCAACACCATTATTTCTACGGGGCGCGCCGATGATTTCATAGTTGCCATCTGCAACGTTATCCAGCGCCTTGCTATCGACCAGCTCCATATACTTGGGGATATCTATGATCGAGGGCCCGGTGCACACATCATCATGGATACGTTACGCCAATACCATTCATGGGATATTCAATGGGGAAATCATGATATCTTATGGATGGGCGCTGCTGCTGGCAATAATGCCTGTATATGCAATGTGCTTCGTCTTTGTCTGCGATATGCAAACTTGGCAACTGTTGAGGAATATGGTATCAACTTGGTGCCTTTGGCCACCTTTGCGCTCGATGCCTATGGTGACGATCCTTGTGAAGAATTTATGCCAAAGGAGATGCCCGGTAACAAAATGGACGAGAAAACCCGTCAGCTTACTGCCAAAATGCATAAGGCCATTGCCGTTTTGCAGTTCAAGGAGGAAGCAGCCATTTTCAATCGCCGCACTGAATGGCAGATGCAGGACCGATGTCTGTTCGACCATATAGACTATGCCAAAGGTATCTGCAACATCGATGGGAAAGAATATGAAATGAAAAGTTGTCACTTTCCTACGATTGACCCTGCACACCCCAATGCCCTCACCCAAGAGGAGGCAGATCTCATGGATAAACTTCACCATTCCTTCCGCATCTGCGAAAAACTGAAGAAACACATACGCACGCTGCTCTCACACGGTTGCATGTACACGGTGAGCAATTCCAATCTCCTTTTCCATGCCAGTTGTCCGCTTAACAATGACGGAACCCTCAAAGAGGTCGAGATCTTTCCTGGCATCAGATATAGCGGAAAAGACCTTATGCATAACATTGGCATGATGATTCGTGGAGCATTTGAGAATACCTCGGACGATTATCCCATCGACTATGCCCGTGACTATTTCCTCTATCTTTGGTGTGGAAAAGATTCACCACTTTTCGACAAATCCAAGATGGCAACTTTTGAACGATATTTCCTTAGCGACAAAGAGACCTATAAAGAGGAAAAAGGCAATTACTTCAAGTTACGTGACTCAGCAGAGATATGTGACAAGATTCTTGATGCCTTCGAGGTTAAAGGCCAAAACCGGCATATCATCAATGGACACGTACCTGTACATGCCTCAAAGGGAGAGAACCCAATCAAGGCTGGCGGAAGACTCATGGTGATTGACGGAGGTTTCTCTGAGGCCTATCATAATGAAACAGGTATAGCCGGATACACACTCGTCTATCACTCTCGTGGTTTCCAATTAGTTCAACATGAACCATTCACATCTCAGCGTGACGCCATCGTCAGAGAGACAGACATCAAGTCAACAACCCAGATCGTCGAGATGTCTGCCCACCGTATGCTTGTTGCGGATACCGACAAAGGAGAAGAGCTGAAACATCAGGTTGCAGACTTGAAAAATCTGCTTTATGCCTATCGTCATGGCATTCTTAAAGAACGTCGCAGATAAGAATGAGATGATGAAAAGGACTATCCTTATCGTCATAACCTTATTGTTATATACAATGGGGATGGCTGAGAACAGAATTTATAATCCACAGGTAAAATCACTGCAAGCTGTGGTTAACAAAGACTGGCTCTCACCAACGGTTATGCGGTTGAAGGGAGATGACAAACTTCATGTTGCTTTCGATGAACTTTCACACGACTATCATCGATACATCTATCAGATAGAACACTGTGAAGCAGACTGGTCTGTGTCAGAAGATCTCTTCGAGAGTAATTGGCTCGAAGGATTCAATGCCATCGTGATTGACGACTTCGAGCGAAGCATTAATACGACGATTCCCTACACTCACTATCGATTCACCATTCCAAACGACCGCTGCAAACTGAAACTTAGCGGAAACTATCGTCTCCATATTATCGATGAAGATACTCAAGACGAAGTTGCGAGTGTGGAATTCATGATAACCGAGCAATCAATGCCCATCACAATGGCTGTTTCGTCAAATACAGACATCGACACAAACGTCAGCCACCAGCAGGTATCCTTTGCTGTTTCATACGGTGACTACCATATTACAAACCCGGAAGAGCAGATAATAACAGTAGTTATGCAAAATGGTCGCGAAGATACATGGCGCTGGTATGAGAAGCCAAGCATTATAAGTGACCGAAGTCTGAGATGGGAACACCGAAAAGGTCTTATCTTTGATGGCGGTAATGAATACCGGAAGTTTGAAATACTTGATCCCAGTCATCCGACGATGGGGATTGAGCGTATCGTATGGAATGGAGAAGCCTATTATGCTTATCCGTTCGTCAGCGAACCTCGTCCCAACTATCTCTATGATGAGGATGCCAACGGCTCTTTCTACATCCGCAACAGCGACAATCGTGATAACGACACCGCCAGTGACTATATATGGGTGACTTATCGCCTCAAGATTCATGAATTAAAAGAAGGGAAAGTTGTTATTGACGGCCATTGGACTACTGAGAATCCAGAAACATATGTAATGGTCTATGACGCCAAAAACGAATACTACACTGCTAGTATTCTTCAAAAACAAGGATACTATTCTTACCAATATCTCTGGATTTCGCCTGACGGGAAATCACACCCCCTACCTTCAGAGGGGAATTACTACGAAACTGAAAACCGCTATCAATCACTCGTTTATTTCAAAGAAGCGGGCGAACGAACCTGGCGACTCACAAGTTGGGGGCAAATCACATTTCGGTAATTCCGAATCTGGAAGCACTTCTGTGTTTGCCATAATGACGACGATACGTTTCTGGCGTCATTTTCTTATAGCGATAGAAAGATGCGATCAGATAATTAGCCGATACGAAGCCACACTCGTAAGCAATTTCATCAAGACTATCATCCGTAGTTTCCAGCAAAACTGCAGCTCGTTTCAGCATCAGTTTTCTTGCCAATGGCCTTGGACTCTTGTATATATTCGCAATAATTAGCTGATAGAACTTCGCTACATCCATGCCTGCTATACTGCTCAACTCACGCATTGTTAATTCAGACGCCTTTTTCTCCTGCGCCAAAGGCATGATTTTCATCATAACGAGTTCAAACTCTGGCGACAAGTCATTTTGCGAATCCACCACATATCCATGTGTCTCGTCAGGAATAGGCTCCATCATACTTCCGTTCTTTCCACCATGCCGCAAACAACGTTCTGAGAAATTCTTAACACGTTTGATGACACCCTGTTCCTCGCTATTACGCATTGTACGCATACTTGTGTTCTTGATGTAATAATAGACATTAATAGCCGCTAGGACCAGAATCAATGTCACAAGCAACATTAACATACCTGTTGTACGCCACCAAGGTTCATTAATGTTAACAACCCACTCATATGGTATAGAATCCCAAACGTCAGGCATCATCGATGCCTGCACCTCTATACGGTAAGAGCCAGGACGCAAACCAGCTAAAGGCAAATGCAGTTGTCCTTGTCTGTCTACAAGTCCTCCAGAGTTGTAAGGTGTGAGAATACGCCAAGTATCATCAAGACCATTTACACGTACACGATAAAATGTCTGATGCGGACGGAAGAAATTCAGTCCAGAGAAAGTCAAAGAAACTGTATTCTGATTGTAACTCAAGTTTATTTCAGAAGTTCTTGACAATGCTTTTTCCAAAATCACGCTACCATCAAGTTCCTGACCAGTCCTGATGACATTTCCGTTTACCATCAATCGAGTCAGTTTAGGATGAATGTCAAATATAGACTCCTGAGTAACTGTGCCCATCTTGCCCGGATTAAACTCTATTACATGATCAAGCATCTGCATGATAATGGTTCCGTCAGCGAGTCGCATCGCCCGTCCATTAGCAAACGATTCTGATGGAATATTGTCCCATTGGATATAACAATTGATATAACGGAACTTACCACCCTTGTCGAAAAGCAGGCAATAGAGGCCATAACTTGTACCCACCCAAATATTATGAAATTTGTCTTCTATGACAGAATGAATGACATTGTTTAAAAGTCCATCTTTATTGGTGAAGATTTCTGGTAGGAACTCATGATTTTGCCTTTTATAAAGATGCAATCCTGTTGTCGTGCCAACCCAGTCCCAGCCACGAGAATCGCGGAAAACACAATTTACAGATTTTCCTTTATAGCTTAACTGCGGTCTGATTTCCTTATCCATCAGAGCAGAAAGTTCAACAGCTCTCTGCTGATCCCAAGTATAAACTTGGAAAGGAGAAGGCATCGGTCTGGAATAAAGTAAACCACGGCGCTCCGTACCAGCCCACATTCCACCTTGTTTGTCAAAGGCGATGGCATTTATATCGGTCAGAAGTGTGCCTCCCAAAGCCATCGGCAATTCTCTGTTATGTGTTTTCTCACCAGTACGACAATCATAGGTCCAATAACCATACGACGAAGGGATATAAAGAATATTGTCATTTTCAGCAATATTATTTAAATGATAAGGTTCTTGCATGATAATCTGGAATTTCCACTCATCCACATTAAAACTCATCAGGACAGCCTCATCCTCACCATTTCTAATTTGGAAAAAAGTCTTATCTTTAGAATAAAGCACAGAACTACGGTCAAAGCGTTTCGACATATCATCATCATATGCCTTCACTTCGCGAAGCTTTTTCCCCGTTTTCAAATCCAGCACTTCCAACAACCCATTCTCATAGAACAATAACAGGTACTTGTCTTCATAAATATCCAAGTCTTGGAGGTTCAGGTCCTTTATAACGGGATATGTGCATTTTGTGCCAGTACTATACACACCTTTCTTTGTCAACAGCCAAACCTCATTTTTCTGATCAGCAAACAAATCGAGAACCTGCTCCTGTACGCCCAATTCATTAAAAACATCCACAACAGAAGAGACAAAGGATTCTGTCGTAAGATTCACGCATGTCACCCGGCGCTTACTTTTCAACCACATATGATGATAACGATCAAAATAAAGATGATGGTTACCAGAATAGTTAGAAAGCGGGTATATATTTTCTGCACTCGGATCGATATAAGAAAACTTTTGGCCATCAAAAAAATTAATCTGCCCCAATGCAGTAATGACTAACCTTCCTGTCTTCGTACAATGAACAGTCTGAGCACTATTATCTGCCAGACCGTTCGAAGCATTATACACATAAAAACGGTTATCCTTTGCTAGAGAATCATGAAGCGATACCAGCATAAGAACCGTTAAAAGGCCTAGTTTTTTGAGGGTTAGTTTCATCGATTAAATCTGTTGACGTTGCAAAGATAATCAAAATGCCGTTCCCTTCCAAATGTTTTGCAAAAAAACATTTTGTTTTTCTTGCAAAATATTGTATTTTTGCATAAACACAGTCACCCCCCACCCTCAAATGCCTTTATACCTGCAGCAGGTCAGGTCTGCGGCGGAGAAGTCGTCAAGGACTTAACGCTTAAGGAATGAGCAGCGAAGAATCTCCGTAACTAAGAAAACGGAAGTCGTGCCCCAATGCATACTCATATATCTTATGCCAATCGCCCTTTACAAAGGCACTCACCAACAGCAGCAATGTAGATTGGGGCTGATGAAAATTGGTAACAAGCATCTTTACAATATGATAGTCATAGCCTGGAGCTATAATAATCTGAGTACTCGAGTGGAGCACATCCAGCTGATGAGCATCCATCCAAGCAGCCAAACCTTTCAGTGCATCTAAAGGAGGAATATCCACAGGAGTGTCATATGGTTCCCATTGAGACACATGAAGCTGTTCTTCTGACAAATCAGGATTCTTCAGCACTTTTACGCCCATATAATAGAGGCTTTCTAAGGTACGCACGCTCGTAGTTCCTACAGAAATAGCACAAGCATCATGGACAATTAGTTTCTGGATTGTGGCTCGACTCACGCTGATAAACTCAGTATGCATCTCGTGTCCTTCTATCTCATCACTCTTCACGGGCTTGAAAGTACCGGCACCTACATGTAAAGTGAGTTCCTCACGATCAATACCATGAGCATCGAGATCAGCTAACACCTCTGGTGTAAAATGCAGACCTGCTGTAGGAGCAGCTACAGAACCTTTAATCTTTGAATAAACAGTCTGATATGTTGTTTTGTCACTCTCCTGGGTCTCACGATTGAGATAAGGTGGAATCGGTAATTCTCCTAATGTATCAATAATCTCTGCAAAAGAAAAATGACCAGTCCACTCAAAACTAATACTATGAGATGTACCATGAACAAGACCGCGAGTGGCTTTTACAGTCACTTCCGTTCCATTAATCTTAATAACACGTGTTAGCGTGCCTTCTTTCCATTTTTTCAGATTTCCCACCAGACAATACCAAGTACAACAGGATGTCGTTTGGAACATCTGTTCATAATCAGAAGGTTCTGCAGGTTCCAAAAGAAAAATCTCAATAAGAGCACCTGTCTCTTTACGGAAGTGCATACGAGCTTGAATCACCTTGGTATTGTTGAACACCATCAAAGCTCCCTTGGGTAAATAGGCTGGAAGGTGATAGAACACATCTTCTTTTACATCACCCTTTTTGTAAATCAACAATTTTGAATGATCGCGTTGGGCTATAGGAAACTTGGCAATTCGCTCCTCTGGCAATGGATAATTGTAATCGCAAATACGTATATGACGTGGATCAATGCTCATAAAATACAGGATTTAAGAAGTGCATACAGCAATGTAAAGACAAGAACAGCAATAGGTATATTAGCATCTGAGCGTTCATAGCCTGTTGAAGTGAAATGGGTTGATACATGATGGTAACCATTTGACATACGATGGGAAACACGATAATGCAAATAATATACTGATGTGCCAACAATTCCTCCCCACGTCAAACCCACAAGGATATCACCAGGAAAATGTACACCGAGATACATTCGAGTCCAACAGTTAGTCAAAGACCATAAAACCAGTGCTATCGATAATATCCGACACCTGACCAACCAGCAAAAGAATACTGCGATACTGAAAGTATTGGAAGCATGCGCAGAGAAAAATCCATAACGTCCTCCACGATAACCATCAACGACATCAACCATCGTTCCAATGACAGGATCGTGTGTCGGGCGCCACCGACCTACCATAGGTTTAACTATCGTGTCATCAACAGTACCTGCCAATAACACGCATAAGCCAACGCAAGCAAGAATGAAAAGCACTTTACGCACTGTATCATTATTCTTCAACACAATATAGAAGAGACTGATATAAAGGGGAACCCACGTAAAAGCTGTTGTCAGGACATGAGCCACACGGTCCAAATAAAGTGAATCACTACCATTGACAGCAAGCAAAGCCTCTCGATCAAAACTTTCGAGTGATGGCAATAAACCATCGCTGGTCAAGAATAGTTCCAAAATCGTCATAGGCTAAATCTCCTCTATTTTTTTACTTTCCACCCATCCTTCTTTGCCATCAGCTATGCGAATCTCTTTCCAGCCTTTCATTGAACCATCGGTGATGACAACTTTCGTTCCTTCATGAAGGACAAAAAGATCTGTACCATTCATAGCGGGGGTACTTTTGACAGTAACAGAAGGAGTTATCACAATAGCGCCTTTACGATACAGCAAATTCTGCTTTTGTTGCCATGCAAATATATTGCCAAGTACAAAAAGAAGTAACAAAGCAAGTCCACCAAAGAAGCCTATCTTTCGGAACAAGATGCGGTCTGAGAACAGATAAACAAGTAACAGCGCGACTACAAGTGCCAACGAGATTATCGCTAACCAAGCCCATCCATCGACACTCATCAAGTTTACCAACGATCGGTACCAAGTAAAGAAAAACATCTCTGACTCCGGCACAATTTTGTCAATAGTCTTTGAGTTTGCTATCTGTAAGTTAATGCGGATATCACGATCACCAGGAGCGAGCAATAGGGCTCTTTCATAATTGAGTACAGCACGCGTAATATTTTCAGTACGGTAATACGCATTGCCCAAATTATAATAGAGTTCTGCTGCAGCTCCTTGTTTTAACAAAGCCTCATAGTCCTTTATCGCTTGTTGGTACTGCCCGCGAGCATAAGCACTATCTGCCTCTGCCTTAGTAACAGCAGATGTAGAAAGAGGCAAGAACAAAAGGAAGACCAGCACAGACACCAACTTCGAAGAGCCAGTTCTTCGTGTCGTCTCTTCAATCTTCTCGATAGCAGTCATTGCTTTATGATATACCTTTTTCATATTACCCTTGGGATCACCTGGTGCATAACGTTCAAACTCACATTCATCAAGGGCACCATTAAACTGTACAATGGTGGGCTTGCTAACACCGCGCTCAGAAAGACGCTGCCCAATAACTTCGTGAGAGAGCTGTTCTACAGGGATATTCAACTTATCACCAACATATCCCCATAGCGCACGAAGTACTTCGTCATAGAACTCCCCTGGCTTGTTATCAGCCATCAGGCCTGCCGCTTTCTTCAAACGCTTCACAGCAACCTTATTGGCTTTTTTACCACGCATCTTTGTGATATCTGCATTTTCGATAGCCCGTTTACGGAACACAATGAAAAGAGTAACAAAACTCAGCAGAAGGACAATCAAGAATACCCAATAAGTGACTGAACCGAAAAAGAATTCGTTGAGTGAATGCTGGTGAACATCCCCCATCTTGATATAACGAATATCCTTGTTCAACTCCTGCATATCCTGACCAGAAAAATCATTTACGGCTCCTGGGCCAGAACCCTTCGTAACATTAAGAGTAAACGATTCACTCTTAATAGTCTGATAACTATTTGTAGTAGTATCAAAATAGGTAAACGAAACTGGCGGAATTTCATACTTGCCCTGATGACGAGGCACCACCAAAATGTCGTAAACCATAGAACCCTCTATTCCATTGGAAGTCAGTTTGGTCTTATCTGTTACCTTTGGCTCGTATTTATCAAAGTCCTTCGGGAAATTGATAACTGGTTGTTTTATAAGTTTCAAATTACCTGTACCACTGACAATTACGCGCATCGTTATTGGGTCATTGGCTTTGGTCTCTGTCTTATTAAGCTGGGCAGTAATCTCAAACTTACCAACAGCACCAGAGAAATCTGCAGGACGTTCAGGGAGCGGATTAACTTGTACCTCTATTCCCGGAGCTACAATTTTCTTCTTAACCTCTACATAGCCAGATCCACCATTGAAAAATGCCTCAAAAGGATCAACGCTGCGGTTCTGCTGTACAACTATTCCCTCGAAGGTAATACTCGGAATCTGAAGTTTACCTGTCATTTGGGGAAACATCACATATTGACTCCATGTGCATGTACGATACGGACGACCGTTGATACGTTCCACTGAAAAGCTCTTCTGTTGGGGCAAATCTACTTCCTGTGAATAGAAGCTCTTCAAATCGGGCATATCACCGCGTAGCTGAGTCAGAGAGACTAACGTATAGACTTTATATGTAAGCAGAATTGGTTCCTGCTCGTATACACGGTTCTTGTTAGCACTAACTTTGATAAAGAGGTCTGAGCCCGAAATCTGACTACCTGCATCACGCATCTCCGCGCCATCATCATCATGTTGCTGACGCTGCTGACGTGCCGCACTCGCAGAACCAGACACCTTAATTGTCAGTGAGTTAGAAGCAATGCTCTTACCCCCTACCACTACATGAGCAGGAGGAATAGTAAATGAACCATTTTTTGTTGCACATACAATATAAGTGTATGTGATGGATGACGAGGAACTGGTATGTCCATTAACCATCTGATAACTAGACTGCATAGACCGGTTTGGTCCTATCAGTACTTCTAATTCCGAAGGGATGTTACCAGCTCGAAAATCCGTAACATTCTGTGTGTTGACCGTATAGGTCAAACGAAACTGCTCTCCCACACCAACATGTGACGGGGCAGCACCCGTAAGGGTCTGTGCGAGGGAAGGAAATAACGAAAAGTGAATAGTGAAAAGCAACATCACCATTCGCATTACCATCACATATCGTTTACATTCTCTCATATTCTTGTCAATTCTCACCAATTCTTAAGTATATTCCGACGCTGTGGTTGCTGTTGAGCTTTCTTCAACTTATCCTGCGTCTGCTTCTCATTTTGGATGGCAGCATTCAACAGTTGCTCTGCATTTTCCTTACTCATCTGTGGTCGAGGCTGCTCTTGCTGTTTATCCTCCTGTTGGTCCTTATTCTCGTCAGGTTTCTGCTGTTCCTTGTTCTTGTTGTCTTGTTGCTTGTCATCATTACCCTGTTGCTGGTTCTGCTGGTTCTCTTTGTTCTGGTCTTGTTTCTGCTTCTGATGTTTACAAAGCACAAGATTATAACGTGTCTCGTCATCATTAGGATTCAAGCGTAATGCATTCTTATAAGCCTCTATGGCTTCACCATACATCTTGTGTGACTGACAAATGACACCTAAATTATGATACGACTGAGCCTTTCTCAAAGGATTAGTCTCAAGTTTCGACGCGTTCTCAAATTGTTCAACTGCTGCAGAGTCCTTCTTCTGTGCCATCAATGCATTACCCAAATTGAAGACTGCCTGCGGATTCTTAGGATTCTTCTCAACAGCCTTACGATATGAAACTTCCGCATTAGAATAATCACCCATACGGAACAATTTGTTTCCTTGTCTAATATATTGACGATCTGTCTGAGCATTTGCGGTCGTTGCAACCATAAGTAACAACAACATCGTTACCACCTGCTTTTTCTTTCCAAAAAGAGACAAATTCTTCAATAAGGGATTACGGCGGTCGAATATACATATCTCTAATATTAAGAGAAGCAGTGCCAACACGCCAAAAGCCTGAAATTGTTCATCAAACTCACTATAGACAGCCGTAGCAGTCTCTTTCTTTTCCAACTTATCCAATTCATTATCGAGTTGTTCCTGGGCTGCGCTATTGTTTTCCACATGGATATACGCACCACCTCCCGCCTGTGCCACTTGCTTACACATATCCTCATTGAGAGCCGACATAACGGTATTGCCAGTATTGTCTTTCATGTAGTCACCTGTGCTAGGATCAGGAACAGGCGATCCCTTCGTAGAACCGACACCCAACACATAGACACGCATACCATTCTCTTTAGCCGCCTTGGCAGCCTCTACTGCCCCACCCTCATGGTCTTCACCATCCGTTATAACAACAATGGCCTTACCAATACCTTCCTCTTGGGTAAAACTATGGGATGCCATGTTGATGGCAGTGGCAATATCAGTACCTTGGGTGGCCATCATCGAAGGATCAATACTAGAAAGAAACATTTTGGCAGAAACATAATCGCTCGTGATAGGCAATTGTACAAAAGCATCGCCAGCAAAGACTATTAACCCAATCTTGTCATTTGAAAAATGATCGACCAGATTTTCCACCATCATCTTACTACGATCCAAACGGCTCGGAACAATATCTTCTGCCCGCATGGAATTACTGATATCCATAGCAATAATGGCTTCAATTCCTACACGTTTCTCGTGATTAATCTTTGTTCCCAACTGAGGACGAGCTAACATCGCTATCAATAAGGCAAGCGCACCCTGAAGAATCCAGAACTTTACAGACGGTCGAACTCGGGACACATCAGGCATCAGCTCTTTGAGCAACGCAGGATCACCGAACTTGCGAAGTCGTTTCTTTTGGTTACGATAGGACACAAACCTGACAAGTGCTAATAGAGGTATCAGCACCAACAGATAAAGATATATAGGGGCTTCAAATCTAAACATATTATGGTATTCTCCTAAAAATAGTTATACGCAACAATATCTCAAGCAGCAACGCAATGATGGCAACCAATGCGAAAGGCTGATAGGCCTCATAACGCTTACTGAACTTCTTGACATTAAGTTTGCTCTTCTCCAATTGGTCAATCTCTTTATAGATATTACGAAGTTCCTTTGTATTCGTAGCACGATAGAAGTCTCCCTCTGTAGCCGATGCAATCGCACTCAGCGTCTTAGAATCAATCTCTACAGGGATATTCACATACTGTACTCCACCAGCAACGGGCATCGGGTACGGAGCGACTTTATTGGTACCGACACCGATGGTATATACTCTGATACCCAAGCTCTTGGCAATCTCTGCCGCTGTCATTGGAGAGATATCTCCACGATTGTTACTACCATCTGTCAGCAAAATCACCACCTTGCTCTTTGCCTTGGAGTCTTTAAGGCGGGAAACAGCATTGGCCAATCCCATACCAATAGCCGTTCCATCCTCAATCAACCCGCGGGCTGCAATATCAGTTCGTACGTTTTGAAGTAAATTGAGCAATGATGTATGGTCTGTGGTCATCGGACATTGAGTAAAAGCCTCGCCAGCAAATATCGAAAGGCCGATATTATCATTAGGTCTACCAATAATAAACTCCGAAGCGACCTGCTTTGCGGACTCAATACGATTAGGTTTCAAGTCTTCTGCCAACATACTCGTAGAGACGTCCATAGCCAACATGATATCAATACCTTCAACCGTTTTACTTGCCCATGAATTATGGGTCTGTGGACGAGCAAGCACTAGAATAATCATTACGAAAGCCAATACACGCAACAGCATAGAGAGTGGCATTAGCATCACTCTCCAACTACGCGGTGCAAAACGGAAGGCAAACGTATCGCTCATCCGTATTGTGGGCTCTGTTCTCTTTCTATACATCACATACCATATCAGATAAGGTATAATGAGCAAGAGCAAAAAAAGATATTCTTTATTGGCAAATTCCATTTAAGTTCCTTTAATATAATAATAAATACAATGTGTAAAGCACAAAGAGGAATAGCAGTATTGCCGCCGAAACTAATATCGAGATAACCGTTTTCAGTATGCGACGAGCCTTCTGTGAGCGCTGGTCCTCTTCTGTAAGCTGTGGTTTTATTGTCTCCTCTACAGGTATATTTTCCTGTTTCGTCTGATTGATGAACTCAATAGCATTTACAAGGTTCGCATCGTTTTCATTAATGAGCGTAGAATACTTGGCAAACTTTACGAGATCGGCCGTCAAGAAAAGATGACGGAGTTCGCTAAGCCCATGCTCATCCTGGATGGATGTCAGCTTCTCTATGATCTCACTACTAGTCATCTCCATAGCATTGAAGCCATAGCGTTCCTCAATATACTTACGAAGTGTATCTGTCAGCTTTGTATAATACTCCTTAGTATTTTTCGTACTTAACATCTTATCAGCCTTTATCTCCTCTATCTCTTTCATAGCTTTCTGATGAGGCAGAAGACGTCTGATGACACGGATGGTCTTAATGATCGGCTTGTTGTCCCGCAGACGAAGATACAGATAATAGCAAACGGAAAGCAGTACAAGCAACAGTACACTAAGCCAAAAAGACAAGCTCCAATCACTCCAAAGGAAGGGATTGTCCTGCACATCTTTGGGGCCAAAGAACTGATCCACATGGACAGTATCAACCTCTATGGTCAACACTTTCAAGGCTAAGCTTTTACTCTTATACTGTTTACCATCAATCTTCACAACCATTGGTGGCAGATAATATAAAGTATCATCAAATGAAGTTAGCGTATAACGCATCGAACGGTCCACATAGCCATTATCCAAGGTCTGCTTCTCTAACTCTTCGCAGGAAAGAACCTCCACCCCTGGTGTGATATATTGGGTAGGCTTGAAAACCGGGAATTCTATCTTAGCATTCTCTTTCGCATGAGTTGTCAGCGTGACATGAACTTGCTGTCCTACAAACATCTCGATAGAGTCGATACTCGCCTCTACCGATACTTGTGCAGATGCGCATATAGCGCTGATAATTAATACGATAAGAAATATACTCTTTTTCATCAACTTCTTTGTTTAAACAATAACAACAACGATTTTACGAAATCCTCATTGGTAGCGACACTCACGTGATCCACATTACTCTTATTAAACGTTTCCAACAACTCCGCCTGACGGTTCATCCAGTAGCGTTGATAGTCCTGACGCAGTCGTTTTGAACTCGTATCAACATATTGTTCAAAACCTGTTTCTGCATCCACAACTTTCATAATACCCACGTTTGGCAGTTCCTTAGCACGCTGATCATAGACTTGAATAGCAACAACATCATGCTTGCGGTTACAAATCTGCAGCGATTGTTGGAAATCATCACGCACATAGAAATCACTGAGGACAAAAGCTGTTGTACGTCGTTTCTGTACGCTAGACAAAAACTCGATAGCCTGTTTCACATCCGTATGTTTTGATTGAGGGTGAAAATCCAGTAACTCGCGGATGATATATAAGATATGCTTACGTCCCTTCTTTGGCGGTATGTACTTCTCTATTCTATCTGAAAAGAACACAACACCAATCTTATCATTATTCTGTATGGCAGAAAAGGCTATAGTGGCAGCGATTTCAGCCACCATATCACGTTTCATCTGCTTCTGTGTGCCAAAGTCTAATGAACCACTGACATCAATAAGCAACATCACCGTCAGTTCTCGCTCCTCCTCAAACACCTTAACGTACGGACGGTGAAAACGAGCAGTCACGTTCCAATCAATATCACGTACATCATCACCAAACTGATACTCGCGCACCTCACTGAAAGCCATACCTCTACCCTTGAAGGCCGAATGGTATTGACCTGCAAAGATGTTTGAGCTCAGGCCACGTGCCCTAATCTCAATCTTACGGACTTTCTTGATAATCTCAGATGTTTCCATCAGGGCACTTCGACCTTATTGATAATTTTAGAGACAATTTCTTCACTTGTGATGTTGCTTGCCTCAGCCTCATAAGTAAGACCAATACGATGGCGAAGTACATCATGGGCTATAGCCCGTATATCCTCAGGCACCACATAGCCACGACGCTTGATAAAGGCATAGGCACGTGAAGCCTTAGCAAGATTAATGCTGGCACGAGGAGAACCGCCAAATGAGATCATGTCTTTCAGGCTCTTCAAGCCATAGCGATCAGGATAACGAGTAGCAAAAACGATATCGGCTATATATTGTTCTATCTTCTCGTCAAGATAAACCTCATTGACTACGCTACGAGCCTTCAAAATCTCTGCAGCAGTCGTCACAGGCGTTACCGTCGGCATCTCACCAGCAATATTCTCACGGATGATCTTCTTCTCTTCCTCGAGTGAAGGATAGTCTATCATGACTTTCAACATAAAACGGTCAACCTGCGCCTCTGGAAGCGGATAGGTACCTTCCTGCTCAATAGGATTCTGGGTAGCCATTACTAAGAACGGACTAGGCAACTTGAAAGTATTACTACCGATAGTAACCTGCTTTTCCTGCATAGCCTCGAGTAATGCGCTCTGCACCTTTGCCGGCGCACGGTTGATTTCATCAGCCAACACGAAATTAGCGAATACAGGACCTTGCTTCACCTGGAAGTTCTCATCTTTCTGAGAATAAACCATCGTACCTATCACATCAGCAGGTAGAAGGTCAGGTGTGAACTGAATACGACTATAATCCGCATCAATCAGTTGAGCCAGCGTCTTAATTGCAAGTGTCTTTGCCAAACCAGGAACACCTTCCAAGAGGATGTGTCCATCACTCAACAAACCTATAAGAAGCGAATCTACCAGATGCTTCTGTCCTACAATCACACGGTCCATGCCGGTTACAAGATTTGTCACGAATGCGCTTTGTTGTTCTATCCGGATATTCAACTCACGGATGTCAATTGCTTCTGCCATAATATTTAATTTTTTTAGTTTTCTATATTTGCCCGCAAAAGTAGTGAAATAAAAGGATTTTAACGACATTTGTCTGTCTAAATAATATTAAAAAAGTTTCCCAAAACCTAAGTTTTAAGAAACTTTTTCATTCTTTCCCTATTGTTTCACACTTTGGGCTTTCTTTTTCTTCTTCAGTTCAAGTTTTGGGATTTTAATTTCTTGTCCGGTTTTCAATACAGAAGAGGCCTTCAGATTGTTATATACCTCAAGATAGCATTCCATATCAGGACCCAGATTTCGGCGGGAAATCTTCAGAAGATTGTCTCCTTCCTTTACTTTCACCGTTTGGGCCGTACCTACAATGCGATAAGCACCTGTACGTACACGGGGATCCATCGCCGAGTACTTATCAACCACCTCTTCGGTAGGCTTTACCACAGGCTTTTCTGCAGGCTTTTTCTCCTCAGTATTTTTTGATTCAGCCTTTACGGTTTCAACGATCGGTGCCTTGTTTTCTTGAGTTTCCGCTTTACTTTTTGGATTCTCTGTTTCTATTTTTACGACTTTCGCCGTATCCTCTTTCGGTTTCTCTGCCTCAGACTTTTTGACAGGTTGCATTACAACAGGCTGGGATTTTTCAACAACAGCCTGATTTTGAGGATTATTGCTCGTAAATGGGAATAAAGCACCTAACAAATAACCGCATGCAAAACCTATCAGACAAGCCACCAACGCATATAGCCATTTCTTACCATCACCATCCGACGTCGTTTCATGATATGCTTCATCATCGTCTTCTGTTACTTCGTCTTCTGTTACTTCATTCTCTGAAGGCGCTATTCTCTCTGGCTCTTCTGGAACTGAAACAGAAGATATTTCTGGCTCTAATGACTTTTCTGGAATGGTAACTTCAGGAGTATCCGCTTCTGGTGACTCACCTAACGATACAGGATTCTCCTTATAATCGTCATTGAAATCTACCAATGGTATGGATGACGCATCCAACACATCTTGAGCAGGTTCTGAGGGTATATCGGCATCTACAGATGGCATTGGTTCTTCATTCTTAGCAAGGTCCACGGGTTCATCGAAATCAACACCATCATTGAGCACCACGGTCTCAAACTGCGAGAAGGGTTTATTCACAAGTTCTTTCAGCAGTGAATCTGGTGTAAAGGTTATCTTATTATGGCCCTCGATTAATACACGCTCACCAGTGTTCACATTGACACTTTCGCGAGCATCCACATCGATAATCTTAAATGTGCCAAGCCCTTTAACCTTCACGATGCCATCACGTTCCAATGCCTGTTGAATGATATCAAACATCAGATTAACGAAGTTCGAGGCATCTTTCTTGTTAAGTCCCTTACGCTCCGATAATACTCGTGAAACATCTTGTATTGTCATCTTTCCCATCACACATTCCCTCCATTCTTTATGCGCTCCTTCCAGTTTACATTTGGCTTAAAGTTCAACACCAATTTCGGTGGGACTAGCATACGCTGCCCTGTAGAAGGATTGACCATCACACGCTCCAGTTTTTTCTTAACCTCAAAGGTCCCGAAAGTTGGAATAAGCACAGAATTATCTTCCTGAAAATAATCACCCATTGTTTCCACAACGTCATTGACCATTCTCTGCACGTCCTCTGGTGAATACCCAGAACGCTGGGCAAGATCTGCAATAAAATCCTTGTTAGTCATATTGTCTTTTTGATTGTTGAGCCATATAGATCAAACTCCTCAGAGTCTGTAATTACTACGTCATAGAATTTGCCGATTGTCAACGAACGTTCAGAAACGGGGATAAGCACTTCTGGATCCACCTCTGGCGAACAGAATTCTGTTCTTCCAACAAAATAGTCGCCTTCTCGTCTGTCAATAACGACACGTAAAGTCTTACCAATTTTCTCAGCCTCGACTTCTGCACTGATATTCTGCTGTATGCGCATCAGTCTGTCAAGGCGCCTCTGTTTCACATCTTCTGGCACATCGTCCTCATAGTGTTCAGCAGAATAGGTTCCCTCCTCTTCAGAATAGGCGAAAGCCCCCATACGTTCAAAGCGAGCCCACTTCACAAATTCCTTTAGTTCCTCAAAATCTTCCTCCGTTTCACCAGGGAAACCCACCATCAGTGTTGTACGGATATGAATGCCTGGCACTTCCCTCCGAATCCTTTCAATCAACTCATAGGTTTCATTCTTTGTCACATGGCGCTTCATATTCGAAAGCATGTGGTCCGAAATATGCTGGAGAGCAATATCCAGATATTTACACACATTCTTTTTCTCCCGCATCACTCTAAGGAGATCCCAAGGGAAATGTGTTGGATAGGCATAATGCAGGCGGATCCACTCAACCCCAGGAATATCAGCCATTTGTTCAATGAGTTCAGCGATATGCTGTTTGCCGTCAAGATCCACACCATAATAAGTGAGTTCCTGGGCAATGACATTAAATTCTTTCGTGCCATCTTTCACCAACTGGCGCACCTCATCAAGGATATCTCCCATTGGCCTACTCTGATGACGCCCCGTAATCAATGGTATCGCACAATAGGCACAATGCCGGTCACACCCTTCAGAGATCTTCAAATACGCATAATGCCGAGGTGTGGTAATATGACGCCTGCCTTCACACACGGGATAATCCTCACCTTCCAGATCTTTTAGCAACTGTTTATAGTTGAATTTGCCATACCAGCCATCAACTTCAGGAATTTCAGCCTCCAAATCGGCAAGATACCTCTCTGAGAGGCAACCCATCACAAACAGCTTTTCTATCCTCCCCTCAGATTTCGCCTGGACAAATTCAAGAATCGTATTGATGCTCTCCTCTTTAGCATCGTTGATAAAACCGCAGGTATTAACCACAACGATTCCTCCATGAGGATTATCACTGTCGTGAAAACACTGATAACCATTAGACTCCATCAGTCCCATCAGAACCTCGCTGTCAACAAGATTCTTGGAACAGCCCAAAGAGATGATATCTACTACTTTCTTATCCATTAAAGAGAGAATCCACGAACTGACGCTTATTGAAAAGTTGCAAATCCTTCATACCTTCACCCAGTCCGATGTACTTTACAGGTACCTTCAACTGATCTGAAATTCCTATAACAACACCTCCCTTAGCGGTACCATCAAGTTTTGTAATAGCCAGAGAAGTAATTTGCGTCACTGCAGCGAACTGTTTAGCCTGTTCGAAGGCATTCTGCCCAGTAGAACCGTCGAGCACGAGCATCACCTCATCGGGTGCCTCTGGCAACACCTTCTTCATGACATCTTTAATCTTCTTCAACTCGTTCATCAGCCCTACCTTGTTATGCAGGCGTCCTGCAGTATCTATCAGCACCACATCAGCATCATTAGCCTTCGCACTCGACAAGGTATCAAAAGCCACAGAAGCAGGATCAGAGCCCATTTGTTGCTTAACCACAGGCACACCGACTCTCTCACCCCAGATACAGAGTTGTTCAACAGCAGCTGCACGGAACGTATCTGCAGCACCGAGATAGACCTTTTTCCCTGCCTGTTTAAACTGCCAAGCAAGTTTTCCGATAGTTGTCGTCTTGCCTACGCCATTCACGCCAACCACAAGAATCACATAAGGTTTATGATCTGAAGGCAGATCCCAATTGTCATTGTCTTCAGAGTTATTTTCAGCCAGAAGCGCTGCAATTTCATCACGGAGAATAGCATTGAGCTCTGATGTACTCACATATTTGTCACGGGCCACGCGCTTCTCTATTCTATCAATAATCTTCAGGGTTGTATCAACACCTACATCACTTGTGATCAGCACCTCCTCAAGATCATCCAGCACATCGTCGTCAACCTTTGATTTGCCAGCGACAGCACGTGCTAATTTATCAAATACACTCGACTTGGTTTTCTCCAAGCCTTTATCGAGTGTCTCTTTCTTCTCTCTATTGAAAAATCCAAAAATACCCATATTGCATAATATTACGTGTGCAAAGATAGCACAAACCAAGCGAAAAACCAAACATATCGTTACAATTTTTCAATGAACCTACAAAAAAAGAGGCCGCAAATTCAATTGCGACCTCTATTTTTATATAAAAATAGGGATTAGTTCTTGAAGAAATCCTTAACAGCCTCGTTAGGAACCATCTGCTCATCGAACACATAAGCTCCGGTCTTGGGGCTCTTCACCATCTTGATTACCTTTGTGTAAGCGCGACCATCCTTTGAACCTTCATGGAGGGTCGCAACGGTATTCTTTGCCATACATCAGT
>JAEEGF010979616.1_pt1 | contig 32372 bp, 25 predicted proteins | sample 9134171 | NCBI WGS metagenome assembly JAEEGF01 (sample SAMN16246542, study PRJNA631951) | gut metagenome | biome: gut microbiome; feature: rumen; material: AP-attached | host: Bos | place: Iran: Karaj | collected 2018-10 | reverse complement strand
CTGCCGTTCGACAGCTACAGCCCTCTGTTCCTGAATCGCCGCGGCCGCGGCGTCGGGGGGCTCAAATACTTTGACGACGGAACGTTCTATGGCTGCTGCGCCGCCATCGGTGCGGCGGGGCTCGGGCTCTGGCCGTTGATCCGGTCGCTGCGGCAGCGGCCGCCGGCCGTTCCAACGCTGCGCGAGCACCGGCTGAACGGCTGCGTCGCGTACACCTGGGGGCCCTACACGCTGGCGCGCGACGCGGCGAAGGAGGACGGCGATCTGCTGCGGCCCGTGCGGCCGAAACATGAAAGCCACGGCGCGCCGTGCTATACGCTGCTGCCCTGCGAAGAAGGCGAAAGCGTGCGGCTGCGGCTGGAGACCGAAGACGGCCCCGTGCTTCTGACCGACTACGCCTCCTGCGGCAAACGCTGGGCCGAGCAGACCGGCCCGATCTCGGTCTGGCTGCCGGCGCGGCGTCTGCTGCGCGGAAGAAAACAGAAATCATGATGGAGGGAAATGATTATGCTCTATAAAAAGAACCGGGCGCCGTCGTTGTCGGACGATCTGTTTCGCAATCCGACTTCGGAATACCGCGGCGCGCCCTTCTGGGCCTGGAACGATCTGCTGGAAAAGGACGAACTCGCGCGGCAGATCGACGTGTTCCGCGGGATGGGTCTCGGCGGCTTCCACATGCACGTGCGCACCGGGCTCAAAAACCGCTATCTGAGCGACGCGTACATGGCGCTCGTGCGCGCCTGCGTGGACAAGGCAAAGCAGAACGGAATGCTCGCCTGGCTTTATGACGAGGACCGCTGGGCCTCCGGCGCGGCGGGCGGCCTTGTCACAAAGGAGCTGCGCTATCGCGCCCGCGCCGTGTATTTCACCAACGACGCGCAGGACGCCATGACTCTCGGCGCCGGCGACAGGCTGATTGCCTGCTACGACGTGGCGCTGCATGGCGACGGCTCGCTGGCCGCGTACCGCAGAATCGGCAAGGACGACGCGGCCGCGGGGATGAAGTGGTTCGCCGTGCTTCGGCTCAGCACCCCCTCCACCTGGTTCAACGGCCAGACCTATCTTGACACGCTGAACAAGGCGGCGGTCGAACGGTTCGTGGAAGTGACACACGAGCGGTATCAAGCGGTCGTCGGCGACGAATTCGGCGAAACGATTCCGGCCATTTTCACCGACGAGCCGCAGTTCACGAGCAAAACGACGCTGAAAACCGCCGTGCCGCAGGGGAACGTCTGGGTGCGTCTGCCGTGGACCGACCGCGTGCCGGACTTGTATGAAAAGCAATACGGCGAGGATCTGCTCGACAAGCTGCCGGAGCTGGTCTGGGAGCTGCCGCAGGGCAGGGCTTCCGTGACCCGATATCGCTATCACGATTTCATCACGGAACTGTTTGCCTCCTCGTTTGCCGACACCGTCGGTCAGTGGTGCGACCGAAACGGCATCGCCCTGACCGGGCACATGATGGAAGAACCCAGTCTGCGCAGCCAGACGGCGATCATCGGCGAAGCGATGCGCTCCTACCGCTCGTTCGGCATTCCCGGCATCGACCTGCTGTGCAATTATCACGAATTCACCACGGCCAAGCAGGCGCAGTCCGCCGCGCGGCAGTTCGGCCGCGAGGGCGTGCTCAGCGAGCTTTACGGCGTGACAAGCTGGGACGCCGACTTCCGGCTGTATAAGCACCAGGGCGACTGGCAGGCGGCGCTCGGCATCACCGTGCGCGTGCCGCATTTGTCGTGGTATTCCATGCAGGGCGAAGCCAAACGCGACTATCCCGCCTCGATCAGCTATCAGTCGGCGTGGCATACGCAGTGGCATTTGCTCGAGGATCACTTTGCCCGCGTCAACACCGCGCTGACCCGCGGCAGAGCGAAGGTGAAGGTTGCCGTGGTGCACCCCATCGAATCCTTCTGGCTGCACTGGGGCCCCAACGACAAGACCGCCGGCATCCGCGCGGATCTGGACGACCGTTTCCGCAACCTGACGGACTGGCTGGTTCAGGGCCTGATCGACTTCGACTTTATCAGCGAAGCGCTGCTGCCCGGCCTCTGTCCGGCGGGCGGCGCCCCGCTGCGCGTGGGCGAGATGCAGTACGACACCGTCATCGTGCCCGGCTGCGAAACGCTGCGTTCCTCCACGCTGGAACGCTTGGAGGCCTTTGCGGCCGCCGGGGGCAGACTGCTGTTTCTCGGCGAAGCGCCGACGCTGGCAGATGCCGAACCCTCCGCCCGCGGCAAGGCGCTGTTCCAAAAAAGCGAGCGCGTGCCGTTTGCGCGCGCAGCGGTTCTCTCTGCGCTGGCATGCGACCGTTTCCTGACGGCGCGCACGCCGGACGGCCGCCTGGCCGACGGCCTGCTGCATCAGCTGCGCGAGGACACGGACGGCGACTGGCTCTTCCTTGCGCACACGGGGGAACCCGCCAACAAGGATCTGCCGCGGCGGCAGGAGCTGGAGCTGACGGTCAAAGGCGACTTTGCGCCCGTTCTCTATGACACCGCAACCGGCGAAATCCGGCCGCTCGGCGCCGACTATGCAGACGGCTGCACCGTGATCCGCACCGCGCTCTGGGACTATGATTCGCTGCTGCTCAAGCTTGTTCCCGGCAGGGCGGCCCGACCCGCCGAAGCCGTGCCGCGGCGCAGGAAAACCGCCGCGGTGATTGCGCAGCCGTCCTTCTGGAGCATCGGCGAAGAGAACGTGCTGCTGCTCGACACGGCGGAATATGCACTCGACGGCGGAGCCTTCGCGCCGGCAGACAATATTCTGCGGCTGGACGACCGCCTGCGCGACACGCTCGGTCTGCCGCGGCGCGGCGGCCATGTGGCGCAGCCGTATACGCTTGAGGACGTGCCGCCGACGCACACGATCACGCTGCGCTGCCGCATTCAAAGCGAGATTGAAGTTACTGGCGCCTTTCTCGCGCTGGAGGACGCAGAGGTGTCTGCCATCACGCTGAACGGCGTCTCGGTCGACAACAAGCCGCAGGGCCGATTCGTCGACATCGCGATCAAAAAAGTGCCGCTGCCGCCGCTGCACCCGGGTGAAAACGTGCTCACCGTGACGCAGCCGTTCGGCGAACGCACCAATCCCGAGGCGATGTATCTGCTGGGCGGCTTCGGCGTGAAGGTCGTCGGCGCAAAGGCCGTCGTCACCGCGCTGCCGCAGCAGCTTGCGTTCGGCGACCTGACAACGCAGGGCCTGCCGTTCTACGGCGGCACCGTGCGCTACGGCTTCCGGGCAAAAGCGAGGAACGGCGCGCTCACCGTGCACGCCTCCTGCTACCGCGGCGGGCTGATCAAGGTGTACTGCGACGGAACGGACGTCGGCGCAATCATCTATCCGCCCTACGACCTGACGATCACCGGTCTTGCAGACGGCGAACACGAAATCGTGCTGGAGCTGTATCTGCACCGCTACAACACCTTTGGGCCGCTGCACCTTGTGGACGAAAAGCGGCTTTGGCACGGGCCGGACGCCTGGCGGACAGAGGGCGACGACTGGAGCGACGCCTACGTGCTGCGCCGCACCGGCATTCTGAAGGCGCCGGAGATTCCGGAACCCGCCGAATAAAAAAAGCAGCTGCCCGGGACGGTTCGTCCCGGGCAGCTTTTCTGCGTTGCGGCGTCAGATCGCCTTTGTGATCGTCAGCACGTTTTTGCCGTCTTCATAGCAATAAAAGACCGTGTCCGTGTTCTTTCTGACAAGGAAGATGCCGAGCCCGCCGATCTCACGCTCCTCTGCGGAAAGGGTGATGTCCGGCGCGTCTCTTTGCAGCGGGTCATACGGCAGGCCCGCGTCGATGAAGGTCAGCACGGCGACCCCGTTTTCCGCTGCAATCCGGATTTCGGCTGTGCCTGTCGTGTCGGGGTAAGCGTAGTTTGCAATGTTGACAAAGATCTCTTCCACGCAGAGATCGATCTGCATCTGCGCCTTCATCGGACAGTTCTGCGCCTCCAGAAACGAATCCACAAAGGCGATGACCTCGTCCAGTCGGTCCGCCTTTGCCTCCACAGTCAGTTTCTGCATGTTGAAATCACCTGCCTTTTGATTCAGTCGATTGTACGAAACGCCGGATCCTGCCGCATCCGGCTTTGTTTTATTCTGCCGCCTCAACGGTCATGATCTCGGTGAAGCCGGTCATTTCCAGCACCTCCAGGACCGACGGGGCCGTATGGATCAGCCTGACGTCGTCCCGGCTGCGCATCATCTTCCGGGCCTTTAAAAAGACCCGCAGACCGGCCGAGGAGGTATAGCTCAGCTCCCCGAGGTCAAAAACCAGCGAGGTGACGCCGTCGGCCTGTTCGGTCAGCGCCTTTTCCAGCTCCGGAGCCGACGTGGAGTCCAGCTTGCCGGAAAGCATAATCGTCAGCGTGCCGTTTTCTTTTTCGGTTGCAATGTTCATGTCGCGTGCACTCCTTGCTTAGAATGAAAGGGAATCCGTTTGGGGAACCAGCGTGCAGAGCGCCTGCTTGCAATAGGCGATCAGACGGGTCTTGTAGTCCTCGTTTTCCGCTGCCTTGCGGAAGGTGCGCCGCAGCAGCCGGGAATAGCCGATGACGGCGGCTTTGTTTTCGATGTCCTGCAGCACGGCCTCGTCGTCGGTTCCGAAATAATCGCGCAGCGTGGCCTTCCAGAACGCTTTCGCCTGCTCGCCGGGAATGCCGAGAAACGCTTTGACGTTGTCCGGGTCGATGCAGGAAAAGCCGATGTAGGCGAGATAGATGGCCGCAAACTCAAAGATCGGGTGGCCCATGGCGAGGGTATCCATGTCGATCAGCAGGTTTTCGCCGTTCTGCTGCATGATGTTCTTGACGTGGTAGTCGCCGTGCAGCATGTTGTTCGTTTCGGGAATCGCCCGGACCAGCGCAACCAGCTTGTCGCCCACGTCCTGCGGCAGATGGTCGCGGCAGTATTCCGCCCAGACCAGCGCTTCGGCCTTTTTGTCGGGCAGCTCGCCGGGCTGCAGCACGGTGGCGTGCATGGTCTTGAGAATCTCAACGCTCGCTTTTGCCAGCTCTTCCGTCTTCGACGGATCCTCGATCATGATCTTGGCGAACGATTTGGCGTTGAGCAGCTCGAACACGGAACCGTAAAGGTCGCCGATCTGTACCACGTCATAGGGGATCGCGGTCGGCACGCCCATGACGAACGCCTTGCGCGCGAGCTCGCGCTCGTTGTGGATTTCCGCCAGCGCGTCGTGGTTCTTATAGACCTTCACAATGGTGTCCGCGTCGATGCGGTAGACCTTGCCGTTGGCGCCTTCGCCGATCACCTCGCAGCCCTCCACACTGAGCTTGCGGTAGGCCTTGGAGATGGACATCATCTCGGTGAAGCCGGTCATATCGAAGATTTCATACACCTCGGGGGAGGCGTTGATGATTTTTGTGTCCGCGTTCGACTTCTTCAGCCGCAGGATCACGCGCAGACCGGCGCTGGAAATATAGCCGAGCTTTGCCGCGTCCAGCACCCAGGCGCCGGAAAAGCCGTCGGCCGCGGCGCGGATGGCTTCTTCCGCCTGCGCTGCGTTTGTGGAATCGATCCGCCCGTCCAGGGAGAGGATCATGCTGTCGTTCTCTTTCTTCGCTGTTACCTGAAACATCGTTATTCTCCTTCGTATCTGTCAAAAATGTGATGAAACCGCGCGCTGTATTCCCGGTAGGCCGGTGTTCCGGCAAACATGCCGAGCAGCTCCAGAATCGTGCCGTAATACCATTTCTGATCCAGCGGGTCCTTGTTGTTGAACCGGTCAAACACGCGAATGCCCAATGCTTCGTGCTCCCGATCCAGCGTCCGCAGATTGGCCAGCTTGTCGCCCAGCCACAGCAGGCGGACGGCCGGATCTTCGGCTTTTACAAGCGCCTGCAGCGATTCTTCCTTGCGCACGCGCCACGTTTCTTCCGGCGGAGCGGCGGGGCGTTTGTCTTCGGTTTCACCCATCACGAGGGCGCACACGCGCGGTCCGAAAACGCGCAGGATATCCTCCTCTGTGGTATCGGTGTCTTCCACGGTGTCGTGCAGCACGGCGGCGGCCAGAATCTCCTGGTCGTCTGTCAGCGTGCCGACGATGGCGGCGTCCTCCAGCGGGTGCAGGATGAACGCGGATCCGTCTTTGCGCTTTTGCCCGGCGTGGGCGTCAACGGCAAAGCGGATGGCTTTTTCCAGAATCGAATATTGCAAATGGATCATCTCCCTTTGTTTAACCTGTTTATTATAGCATACATCTTTCAAAAGCACAAGGTTTTCTTCCATGAAAAAAACCACTTTTGAAACGAACGGGGTTTCTTTGCTTTCCGCATGAAAAAAACGCAAAAACAGAACCAATCATGTTGAAATGTTTAAAAGAATTTGTTATAATTACATTACAGCAATGCTGAAAAAGAGATTTGGAGGAAAACAACATGAAAAAGATTCTCGCATTGATTCTGGCACTTGTCATGGTTCTTGCGCTCGCTGCCTGCGGCGGCAACGGCGGAAACACGGAACCGTCGAACGACACGCCCGCCCCGGCAGACGTGAGCTATTCCGTTGCCATGATCACCGACTACGGCGACATTACCGACCAGTCGTTCAACCAGACGACCTATGAAGCCTGCAAAGCCTTCTGCGACGAAAAAGGCGTGACGTTCAAGTACTATAAGCCCGCTTCCGACTCGGATGAAGACCGTGTTGCCATGATCGAATCCGCGATCGACGAAGGCTTCAACGTCATCGTGATGCCCGGCTTTGCGTTTGCGCCCGCCATCAAGTCCACCGCCGGCAACTATGCCGACGTGACATTCATCGCGCTTGACGTTTCTGCCGACGACCTCGGCGAAGACTATGTCCTGCCCTCGAACCTTTACTGCGCTGTTTATCAGGAAGAGCTCTGCGGCTACATGGCCGGCTACGCGGCTGTGAAGCTCGGCTACACGAAGCTCGGCTTCCTGGGCGGCATGGCGGTTCCCGCCGTTGTCCGTTACGGCTACGGCTTCGTGCAGGGCGCTGACGCCGCTGCTGCCGAAACCGGCGCAACGGTTTCCATGAACTATGCCTACGGCAACCAGTTCTATCCCGACGCCGACATCACGGCTGCCATGGACACCTGGTATCAGGGCGGCACCGAAGTTGTGTTCGCCTGCGGCGGCGGCATCTTCGCGTCCGCGGCCGAAGCGGCTGCCAAGGTCGGCGGCAAGGTCATCGGCGTTGACGTTGACCAGGCCGGCATCATCGACGGCAAATACGGCGAAGGCATGACCGTCACCTCCGCGATGAAGGGTCTTGCTCCGACCGTCAAGACGCTCCTGACCGCCGTTGCGGAAGACAAGTTCGCCGATTACGGCGGCAAGATCGACAACCTCGGCCTTGTTTCCGAAAACCCGGCTGACAACTATGTCCAGCTGCCCGAGGAATCCACCCAGTTCGGCGATGGCTTCTCCGCCGACGATTACAAAGCGCTCGTGGCCGATATGTTCAGCGGCAAGATCACCGTTTCCAACGACATCTCCGTGAAGGCCGCCGACCTTGCCAAGAACATTGAAGTGAACGACCTCGGCAACCTCAAATAAAAAAAACAGCAAGCAAAAGCGCTGACAGCGCGTTTCGCTGCTCCATAAAAGAGAACGCCTGCCAAAAGCTTATACTCTTGGCAGGCGCTTTTTTGAATCATAAACAGGAAGGATGTGTGGTATTTGGCAAGCGAATATGCAATTGAAATGCTGAACATCACCAAAAAATTCCCGGGCATCATTGCAAACGACAATGTGACGCTGCGGCTGAAAAAGGGTGAGATCCACGCCCTGCTCGGCGAAAACGGCGCGGGAAAATCCACACTGATGTCTGTGCTCTTCGGGCTCTATCATCCCGAAGAGGGCGAGATCCTGAAGGATGGCGAAAAGGTCGAGATCAAGGACCCGAACGACGCGAACCGCTATGGCATCGGTATGGTGCACCAGCATTTCAAGCTGGTGGAATGCTTCTCCGTTCTGGATAACATTATTCTGGGCGTGGAACCGAACAAGATCGGCGTGCTGCAGAAGGCGGCTGCCCGCAAAAAAGTCAACGAGCTGTCTGAACGCTACGGTCTGCGTGTGGACTGCGACGCGCTGATTGAAGATATCACCGTCGGCATGCAGCAGCGAACCGAGATTCTGAAAATGCTCTATCGGGAAAATGAGATCCTGATCTTTGACGAGCCCACCGCCGTGCTGACGCCGCAGGAGATTTCCGAGCTGATGGAGATCATGCGCAATCTGGCCAAGGAGGGCAAATCGATTCTCTTCATCTCCCATAAGCTCAACGAGATCATGGAGGTTGCGGACCGCTGCACCGTTTTGCGCAAGGGCAAATATATTGCAACGGTCAACGTGGCCGAAACCACGCCGGAAGAGCTTTCCGCCCTGATGGTCGGCCGCAACGTGAATTTCCACGTGGAAAAGGACGAAGCGGCGCCCGCCGACGTGGCGCTTTCGGTGCGCGGCCTGACGATGGTTTCCAAAATCCATAAAAAAGACGTGGTGAAGGATCTTTCCTTCGACGTGCGCCGCGGCGAGATCGTCTGCATCGCCGGCATCGACGGCAACGGCCAGAGCGAGATGGCCTACGGCATCACCGGACTGGAGCCGATCAAGGCCGGCAGCATCAAGCTGCTCGGCCGCGAGATTTCGCACGATTCCATCCGCAAGCGCAACACCGGCGGCATGAGCCATATTCCCGAAGACCGCCACAAGCACGGCCTGGTGCTGGATTATTCGCTGGAAAACAACCTGATTCTCGAGCGTTACTTTGAGCCGGAATTCACGAGCAAGGCCGGCTTCATGAAACGCAAAAACATCCGCGCCTACGCCGAAAGGCTGATCGACGCCTATGACGTGCGCAGCGGCGAAGGTCCCGTGACCGTGGCCCGCAAGATGTCGGGCGGCAACCAGCAAAAGGCGATCATCGCGCGAGAGATCGACAAGAACCCCGAACTGCTCGTCGCCGTGCAGCCGACCCGCGGCCTGGACGTCGGCGCCATCGAGATGGTTCACAAGCAGCTGATCCGCCAGCGCGACGAGGGCAAAGCGGTGCTGCTCGTTTCGCTGGAGCTCGACGAAGTGATGGACGTTTCCGACCGCATTCTCGTCATGTATGAGGGCGAGATCGTGGGCGAGCTGGATCCGAAGCAAACAACGGTGGAAGAGCTCGGCCTGTATATGGCCGGCGCAAAGAGAAGCGAGGTGCGCGTATGAAAAAGCTATTGAAAAACAACGGCGTGCAGTCGCTTCTGGCGTCGCTACTGTGCATCGTGCTCGGCCTTCTGATCGGCTATATCGTGCTGCTGTTCATCAATCCGAACGGCGCGTTTCAGGCGATCGTGGACATCATGAAGAATTTCATGAACTATTCCAAGTCCGCGCTGCAGCTGAAAAACCTCGGCAACACGCTGGTCAAAACGGCGCCGCTGCTGATGTGCTCGCTCTCCGTGCTGTTCTGCTATAAGGTCGGCCTGTTCAACATCGGTGTTGCCGGTCAGTATGTCGCCGGCGCCTGCGCCGGCATCTACGCCGCCCTTGCCTGGGGCTGGAGCTGGCCGCTGTGCCTGCTGTTCGCCGTCGTTGCCGGTATGGCGATCTCGCTGATCGTCGGTCTGCTCAAGGCCTATTGCAACGTCAACGAGGTCATTTCGGGCATCATGCTCAACTGGATCGCCCTTTATACGACCAACATGATACTGGCAAAGGTCAAGGAAACGACCAGCCCCTATACCTTCCACATTGCCACCGAGAACCCGAAGGCGATTCTGCCTTCCCTTGGTCTGAGCAAGCTGTTTTCCGGCAATTCTTATGTTTCCATCGCCATCCCTCTGGCTATCGTGGTCGTGGTCATCGTCAAGATATTGCTTGACAAGACGAAGATCGGCTATGAGCTGAAGGCGACAGGCTTCAATAAGAACGCGGCCAAATACTGCGGTATGGCAGAAAAACGCAACATTATCCTCACGCTGATGATCGGCGGCGCGCTGGCAGGCATGGGCGGCGCACTGCTTTATCTGACAGACTATGAACAGTGGCAGGTCACGGCTTCCTCCGTGCCCGGCATGGGCTTCAACGGTATCGCTGCCGCCTTCCTCGGCGGTCTGGATCCGGTCGGCACGATCTTTTCGTCCTACTTCATCCAGCACATCACCTCCGGCGGCGCTTATGTGGATAAGACCATGTACTGTTCCCAGATCTCCGACCTGATCGCGTCTTTGATCATCTATATGTGCGGTTTCGTCTTCTTCATCAAGTATGCGCTGAATCTTTATCTTGCCAAAAAAGACAACGCAAAACCGAAACAGGAGCCTGCGCCGCCCGACAAAGCAGCGGAAGAGAAAGGCGGTGAGCGTGCATGATGCTGGCAGTACAATACACGCTGATTTTTGCCTCGGTTCTGACGCTTGTCGCGCTCGGCGGCTGCTATGCGGAACACTCCGGCGTCATCAACCTCGGCCTCGAGGGCATCATGGTGATCGGCGCGCTCGGCGGCGCGCTGACGATGATGAACCTGCCCGTCGGGATGCCCGCCGTTCTGATCGTTCTGCTCACGCTGCTCGGCGCCGTTCTGTTCGGTTTGCTGTATTCCACGCTGCTTGCCGTGGCCTGCATCAACCTGAAGGCGGATCAGACCATCGTCGGCACGGCGTTGAATATGCTCGGCACGGCAGCCGCGACGGTCATCGTCAAGGCGATCAACACCGCAAGAAACCCGGATGACGTTTCCTCCACCATCAACTATGTGGAACCCAAAAAAGCGTTCATCGTCAACATCAAGGGCTTTGAATTCAACTGGTTCATGCTGATCACGATCGTCGTGCTGATCATTGCCTGGTTCGTGCTCTATAAGACCAGGTTCGGTCTGCGCATGATGGCGTGCGGCGAACACCCGCAGGCGGCCAACTCCGTGGGCATCAGCGTGTTCAAGATGCGCTGGGCCGGCGTGCTGATCTCCGGCGTGCTGGGCGGCCTCGGCGGCATCTGCTACATCCTTGCCGGCGTGTCCGAATGGAAGTTTGAAAACGGCGTGGCCGGCTTCGGCTTCCTGTCGCTCGCTGTCATGATCTTCGGCCAGTGGAAGCCCGGGCGCATCGCGCTGGCGGCGCTGCTGTTCGGCTTCTTCCGTGCGCTTTCCAACGTCTATTTCGGCTTCGACTGGCTGGTTTCGCTCAATATCCCGAGCGCGGTCTACAACATGATGCCCTACATCATCTCCCTGCTGGTGCTCGCCTTCACCTCCAAGAAGTCCAGAGCGCCCAAGGCGGAGGGCATCCCCTACGACAAATCCATGCGATAAGAGGCTGCTATGAAGAATCTGATCATCGGTATCGCCGGCGGCACCGGCAGCGGCAAATCCACCCTGACCGAGAACATCAAACAGCGGTTCGGCGACAACGTCAGCGTTTTGCTGCACGACTATTACTACAAGGCGCACGACGAGCTGAGCTATGAGGAGCGCACGCAGCTGAACTACGATATCCCGTCCGCCTATGACACGGATCTGCTGGTCCGCGATCTGGAGCTGCTGAAGCGGGGCCAGACGGCCTTTGCGCCCGTCTATGACTTCGCCGTCTATAACCGCCGCCCCGAAACGCAGGAGATCCGCCCGGCCAAGGTCATCGTCGTGGAGGGCATTCTCGTGCTGGAGGACAAGCAGCTTTGCGACCTGTTCGACGTCAAGGTGTTCGTGGACGCCGACGCCGACGTCCGCGTCATCCGCCGCATCCGGCGCGATATGCAGCAGCGCGGCCGCTCGTTCGACAGCATCGTGACCCAGTACCTCACCACGGTCAAACCGCTCCACGAGCTCTACGTGGAGCCCTCCAAGAAGAACGCGGACGTCGTGATCCTGCACGGCGGCGAAAACACGGTGGCGCTGGATCTGCTGTATCAGAAGATTGCAAACTTTATCGGCGGGGTGGAAGCATAATGGCAAAACTGTATTTCAAATACGGCGCGATGGGCAGCTCCAAATCGGCGAACGCCCTGATCACCAAGTTCAACTATGAGGAACGCGGCATGCGGGTCTGGCTGCTCAAGCCCTCCACCGACGACCGCGACGGCAGAGCCTGCATCCGTTCGCGGATCGGCCTTTGGGCCGAAGCGGACGTGATAACGCCGCAGGACGACGTCTGCGCGCTGCTGGAGCGGCAGGGGAAGGTCGACGTGATCATTGCCGACGAGTGCCAGTTCTTCACGGCGGCGCACATCGACCAGTTCCGCCGGATTGTGAACGAAAAGAACATTCCCGTGCTCTGCTTCGGGCTGCGCACCGACTTTCTGACGCACATGTTCCCGGGCAGCGCCCGGCTCTTTGAGGTGGCCGATTCCATCACGGAGATCAAGACCATCTGCTCGTGCGGGGCCAAGGCGATCGTCAACGCCCGCATCGGCCCGGACGGCAGGATCGTCACCGAGGGCGCGCAGGTGTTCCTCGGCGGCAACGAAAGCTACGTTGCCATGTGCCACAAGTGCTGGTCGGAGGCGATCCGCCGGCAGAACGAAAACTGACAAACCGAAAAGGCAGCCGCATCCCGAAGGGTGCGGCTGTTTGCGCGTCCGGCGGGCTTTTTTGCCCGCGCGTTTTCGGGCAGGGAAGAAAAAACCCATTGAAAAAAGCCGGGCGATGTGGTATAATCAATCAAAAGAAAAAGATCCGGCGTCCGCAGAAAACGGATGTCGTTCGGAGGAATCCCTATGCAGTCAAGGAGAATATGGAAAACGCTTCTGACCCTGTGTGTCGCGGCAATTCTGCTCGCGGCCGCCGCGGTCTGCGCCGCCGCGGTTCCCGCAAGGCCGGGCACTGCTGCGCCGGGAGAAAGTGCCGCCTGCCGGTCGCATACCGGCGAGCTGGTGACGCTCGACCGGATCCCGGTGCGCAAAACCGGACCGAACCGCGCGCCGTCGCTCGACCCGGTGGCAAGGGACATTCCGCTGCTGACGATCGTGGTCGGCTTTTCCAATATGCCGTATGACAACGGCTACGATTGGCATGAGACCGTCTTTTCGGGCGAAAAATCGCTGGCGGCCTATTATTCCGACATGTCCTTCGGCAAGTTCACCTTCACGCCCGCGGCGGAAACGTCCGCCTATGGCGTCGGCGGCAACACCAACACAAAGGATGCCGAAAATGACGGCGTGGTGCACGTTAAGCTTTCAACGGCACATCAGAAATGGCTGATGAATAGCTCAACTGACTATTCGTCGTGGGCGAATGCGCTCGTCAAAGCCATTGCTGCGGCGGATGCTTACGTTGATTTTGCGTCCTTCGATGCAAATGAAGACAGAATCATCACGACAAACGAACTTGCAGTTGCCTTTGTGATTGCCGGATATGATGCTTCCGGGGGAAAGAGCGGCCAAAATTATCTTTGGGCGCATGCCTGGACGATTGGTGATATCATTTCCGAACACCACGTGAATCTGACTGTTCCGAAACCGGACAACACGGAAGTCAATGCTTATATTGCCATCCCAGAATATTTGGAGAGCAACCAGCAGGAACCGATCAGCGTGCTGGCCCACGAGCTCGGTCACTATCTCGGCTTGCCGGATCTCTATGATACCAGTTACAGCACCTCGGCAGCCTGGCACCTGTATGAAGTGCGGGATTGCAGCGTGATGGCCGACGGCTGCTGGGGCATCGATCCCGAAGGTGGGTATATCCCGTATTCGATGGACGTCTGGAGCCGCTATGCGCTCGGCTGGATCGAGCCGCAGACCGCGGATCAGAATGGCGACTATACGGTCGCGGCGCAGAGCTATACGGAGGATGAAGCTTATTCCGCGTTATATTTGCCCACGCAGCGCGAAGGGGAGTATTATCTGCTGGAAAACCGCCGGTTCACGAAATGGGATGCCGGCATGACAGAGTATTACGATTGTGCCGGCGTAATCGTATGGCATATTGACGATGCTGTGTTTGAACAATACAACGCAACCAATCAGGTCAACGACACCTTCCACCGACCGGCGGTCATGCCGCTGTATCCGGAATGGGATGATGCAGAAGATGTATTTACATTTATTGGGAACAGCTCAGATGTCTATACAGAATATCCATGCTTTGATCAATCGGCTATGGAGGCTATGTTCGGAGAGAACGTGCCCCTGGATCTGCCACTTTACGGCGAGGGGAACAACGCGGACAACCGGGCGTCGCGCACATTGTCCGGGTTGAAACTGCGCTTTTTGGACAACAGCGCGGCGACGATGACCGTGCAGCTTTCCACCGCCGATCATGTCCATTTTATCCATGCGGTTGAAGCCGTTGACCCGACCTGCACCGAACCCGGTATGCAAGCGCATTTTGCCTGCGACTACTGCGGCGCCGTGTTTGAGAACGCGGCCGGCGCGACGCCTGCCGATCCGGAAACGCTGACGATTCCCGCACGGGAACACAGCTTTACAGATTACGTCTACAACAACAACGCGACCTGTACGGCGGACGGCACCGAAACGGCCGAATGTGACCACGGCTGCGGCGCGCGCGACACGCGCACGGCGGCGGGCACGATGCTGTCCCACAGCTTTACGACCTACACCTACAATAACGACGCGACCTGCACCGCCGACGGCACGGAGACGGCCTCCTGCGACCGCGGCTGCGGCGTGACCGACACCCGCACGGCGGAGGGGACGAAGCTGCCGCACAGCTTCACGAACTACGTCTATCACGGCGACGCGACCTGCACCGCCGACGGCACGGAGACGGCCTCCTGCGACCGCGGCTGCGGCACGAGAGACACCCGCACGGCGGAGGGAACGAAGCTGCCGCACACCTACGGCGAACCCGTGTGGCTTTGGGCAGACGATCACAGCGGCGCAGTGGCCGTTTTCACCTGCGCCTGCGGTGATACCAAAAACGTGACGGATGCTTCTCCGGTGAAGACCGAGGTCAGCGCCGCCACCGCAACGGCGGATCAGGTGGTGACCTATACCGCTTCCGTGACCTTCGGCGGCAAGACGTATACCAAGACGACGGAGCAGATCACCGTCCCCGGCACCGCCACCGGAGCGCCGCCGCAAAGCGACAATCTCTGCCCGTGGGACGACACGGACCACGGCAGTTCCTTCGGCGGCAGACTCACCAGATTCTTCCACGGAATTCTCTATTTCTTCGCGCACCTGTTCGGCCGGAAATAAGCCGCCCGCAGCCGTGCCGGGCGGCGGTCAGGTTTCGCAGGAAGCCTTTGAAGGCTTCAAGCAGCAAAGCGGCGTCACGGAATACTATTTCCGCTTTGACGGGCATTCCCTGAAGCCCGGCTATCTGATTGAAGACGCGAACCGCAACGTGCTGTTCGAGGGCAAAATGCTCCAGAACGCGGTGGTGGGCGCGCGCCGGTTTGCGTTCACGGACAACCGGACCGGCCATACGGAGGAACACGAGGTCGGCCACACCACCACCCAAACCTTCAACAACGAAATGTTCTCTGCAAAATCCTGGTTCAAGTTTGACGGCAAAAACGTCTGGGACGTGCTGCACGAGCAGGGCCTTCGCATAGGCACCGATCTGCGCAGCCGGTTCCCGCGAATGGTCTATCTCGTCACCAGGGACGGCGCGCCCTTTGCCCGGATCGAAACCAGCAGCATGTACGTGCATGAGGAGGACGAGGCGGAGCATAAGCTTGTCGTCCCGGCCGGCAAGATGTATTACCGCTTCTGGACGGCTTCGGATGATTTTGAAACGCTCTTCCTCACGATCTTTGCCGTCAGCGAGACGGAGCAGACGATTGTGGAATAAAACGACAGCATACGGTTCGGCAGCACCCACCGAGGGGCGCTGCCGTTTTCTTTCATGATTTGGCTGGAAAGCATTGACGAAACGGCAAAAACACGCTAAACTGATTACGAGGTGAAGCCCATGTTCAGATCGGATTCAGACGGCGCGCCGGTTGCCGTGCGGGGAGAGGACGCGGCGTTCGAGCTGCCCGACGGTTTTTTTGCTTCTGCGGCCGACGCGGCGCAGCGGCACGCGGCTTTGGAGACCGCCCTTCGGGCAGTGAAAGCCCGCGGCGGCGAAACGCTGTATCTTTATTGCGCCCGGGACGACGCGCCCTTTTTTGAAAGCTGCGGCTTTGTGCGCTGCTCTGTCCTGCAGACGAAAAACGGCGTTGAACGCATCCGCATGGCAAAGAATCTTGCGCTGGAGGGGCTCGACTGGCTCGGCTTTGACGGCGCAGGCGAAGCGTTGCTGTTCCGGTGCGATTTCGATTTTCCTGCGGGAATCGAGCGCGTGACGGCGGATATCCTGACCCACGGCTTTTTTGAGGCCTATCTGAACGGGCAGCGCATTTCCGACGATCTTTACGCGCCTGCCTGGACGAACTATAACGAGCAGGATTATACCGCGCTGCATATGCCGAACTTCGATACCTACTGCTACCGCTCCCATTTTATGCGCTACGATCTGACCGCCGCGGCCAAAGAGGGCAAAAACGCCTTTGCGGTGCACATCGGCGACGGCTGGTACGGACAGTGGGAGTGTGAAAACGAGGGCATTCTGCCCTATGGCGAAAAGAAACTCTGCTTCCGGATTACCGTGCAGTGCACGGACGGCGCGGCGCACGTTTTTTCTTCAAACGACGGCGGCGTGTTCCGCCCGAGCTTTATCACCCGCACGAGCATGTATTTCGGCGAGAGTCAGGACCTGCGCGGATATACGCCGGACTTTTTCACCTGCGCCCTGAACGACCCCGCCTGCAAACCGGTGAAAAAGCTGGAACGGCCCTATACGCTCGTGCAGCGGCAGACCTGCCCGCCCGACCGCGTGCTGCGCCGGATCACCGACCCGGCCGTGCTTTTTGCGTTCGGCGACTGCAAAATCTATGACCTCGGCGAAAACGTGGCGGGGTTCGCCGTGCTGCGGTTCAGTCAGGGCGCCGAACGCGGCGAACGCGTCCGGGTGCGCTACGCCGAAAACCTGAACGACGACGGTTCGCTGAACTTCCATTCCACGGGCGGCGCCCATCGTCTCAGCGTGGATGATTTTTGCCTGGGCAACGACAGAGATCTGCTGCTTTGGCCGCGCTTTCTCTGGCATGCCGGCCGCTATGTGGAGGTGACGGGCAACGCGGACTTCGTCTGCTTCTGCGTCGCTGCGTCCGACGTTCCCGTAACGGCGGAGTTCCGCAGCTCCGACAAGCTGCTGAACTGGCTGTTCGACGCCTATACCCGCACCCAGACGGCCAACATCCATACCTGCGTGCCTTCCGACTGCCCGCACCGCGAACGGCTCGGCTACACCGGCGACGGCCAGCTGACCGCTGCGGCGGTGATGACGGTCTATGACGCCCGGGCGCTTTACCGCAAGTGGATGCGCGACATCGCCGACTGTCAGGATATCGAAACCGGTCACGTGCCCCATACGGCGCCGTTCTACGGCGGCGGCGGGGGACCGGGCGGCTGGGGCTGCGCCATTGTGGAGGTGCCGTATCGGTACTGGAAGTTCTACGGCGACGACGGTGTGCCGGCGGCCTATTACCCGCACATGAAGAAGTATCTCGACTATCTGGCCTCCCGCTGTGACGGTCACATCGTCATGCGCGAAGAGCCGGACGGCTGGTGTCTGGGCGACTGGTGCACCCCGCACAGCGCCGAACGGGGCATCCCCATTCCGCCGCCGTTTGTGAACACCTTTTTCTATCTGCGCTCGCTGCGGCAGGTGATGGAGCTTGCGCCGCTTGCCGGGGCCGAAGACGATCTGCCTGAGCTGCGGAAGACGGCGCAGGGCGTTGCCGAAGCGTTCCTCGAACGCTTCTTTGACGAGGCCACCGGCTCGTTCTGCGGCGGCGTCTGCGGCGCCGACGCCTTTGCGCTGGAGCTCGGACTCGGAGACGAACGCACGCTGCGGAACCTGGTGGATCGCTACCGGGAAAGCGGCACCTTCGATACCGGCATTTTCGGCACGCCCTTGGTGCTGAAGGTGCTGTTTGAGCGCGGCTTCGGGAACGACGCCTTCCGGCTGCTGACCAACCGCGGCGAAGTGTCGTTCCGCCGTATGATGGAAAGCGGCGCAACCACGCTTTGGGAGGAATGGTTCAACGAGAACTCCTCCAGCCACCCGATGTTCGGCGCGGTGACGGAATATCTGTTCAAGTATCTGCTCGGCATCCGCCAGCCTGCGGGCGAGGCGGGCTTCCGGACCGTTTCGATAGAGCCCTGCGCCGTCACGGAGCTTGCCTGGGCCGAGGGCAGCGTTCTGCTCGGCGGCAAGCGCATCCGCGTGCGCGTGGAACGGGGCAGGGTGGTCAGACAGGAGATCGTGAACGAGCGCTGACGCGGCGGAAACAATTGAACCGAACAGAATGACACGGCAGGATCCCGGCGGATCCTGCCGTGCCGTTTTGCTGTGTGTTAATCGCCGATCTTCGTCACCTTGTAGCCTTGCGCCGTCACGGCCTGCCGCAGCGCGTCGTCTTCCACCGCCTTCGACAGCGTGACCACGGCGGTGCCCGCCTCGTGGCTGACTGCGGCCGCGGCAACGCCGTCCAGCGCCTCCAGCGCCGTTTTGACCCGCTGTTCACAGTGCCCGCACATCATGCCCCTGATCACCAGCGTCCTCTCCGTCCGGTTCGTTTCCTGTAGTGCGGCGGGCTTACGCCGGGCTTTGCGGCGGCGGTCATGCTTCGGGTCGTGCAGCCGGAACAGATTCAGCCGCAGCGCGTTGGTCACCACGCAGAAGCTCGAAAGGCTCATGGCGGCCGCGGCAAACATCGGGTTCAGCTGCCAGCCGAACAGGGGAATCCAGACCCCCGCCGCCAGCGGAATGCCGATCGTGTTATAGAGAAAGGCCCAGAACAGGTTTTCGTGGATGTTGCGCAGCGTGGCCCGGCTCAGGCGGATCGCCGCGGGCAGATCGGACAGACGGCTCTTCATCAGCACCACGTCCGCCGCGTCGATCGCAACGTCCGCGCCCGCCCCGATGGCGATGCCGACGTCCGCGCTTGTCAGCGCCGGCGCGTCGTTGATCCCGTCGCCGACCATAACGACCTTGCCCTTTTGCCGCAAAGCGCGGATGGCGCTTTCCTTTCCGTCGGGCAGCACGTCCGCGATCACTTCGTCCACGCCGGCCTTTTTGCCGATGGCGTTCGCCGTGCGCACGTGGTCGCCGGTCAGCATGACCACGCGCAGCCCCATATTCCGCAGCTCCCGGATGGCCTGCGGGCTGTCTTCCTTGATCGTGTCCGCCACGGCGATGACGCCGCAGAGCGCGCCGTTTCTGGCAAACAGCAGGGGCGTTTTGCCCGCCCCGGAGAGCCGTTCAAAGGCGGCTTCGGTCTCTGCGGGCACCGGCAGCTGACTGCTGATGAACCGAAAGCTGCCGCCGAGCAGGGGGGCGCCGTCCAGCGCTGCGGCAAGCCCGTTGCCCGGCAGCGCCCGGAAGTCCGTGACGTCTGCGGCCGTCAGCCCGTCCCGCTGCGCCCGCGCGCAGACGGCCCGCGCCAGCGGGTGCTCGCTCTTTGCCTCCAGCGCGTAGGCGACGGAGAGCAATTCCGCTTCCTGCACGCCCGGGGCGGGCAGAACGTCGGTAACCGTCGGTTCGCCCTGTGTGATGGTGCCCGTCTTGTCCAGCACCGCGATCTGCGCCTTGCCGGTCTCCTCCAGCGCGGCGGCGGTTTTAAACAGAATCCCGTGCTTCGCGCCCACGCCGCTGCCGACCATAATGGCAACGGGGGTCGCAAGCCCCAGCGCGCAGGGACAGCTGATGACCAGCACCGAGATGCCGCGCGCCAGCGCAAAGCCCGCGCTTTGGCCGACGAGCAGCCAGACGGCCGCAGTCACTGCCGCAGCGGCGATCACAACCGGCACGAACACGCCCGCGACCTTGTCGGCCGCCTTTGCTGCCGGCGCCTTGGTCGCGGCGGCGTCGCTGACCATCCGGATAATCTGCGAAAGGGTCGTGTCTTCGCCGACGCGGGCAGCTTCGCACTTGAGATAGCCCGATTGGTTCAGCGTGCCGGCAAACACCATGCTGCCCGCCGCCTTGTCAACGGGAATGCTTTCTCCGGTCAGCGTGGATTCGTCCACGGCGCTGCCGCCCTCCAGCACGATTCCGTCCACCGGAACGGTTTCGCCGGGGCGCACCGCGAAGACGGCGCCCTTCGTCACCTGCGCAACGGGCACGGTAATTTCCGCGCCGTCCTGCAAAAGCGTGGCGGTCGGGGGCGAAAGCTTCATCAGCCCGCGGAGCGCGTCGGTCGTTTTGCCCTTGGAACGGGCTTCCAGCAGCTTGCCCAGCGTGATCAGCGTCAGAATCGTGGCGGCGGATTCAAAGTAGAAGGCGTGGGCGTCGTCCGCCGCGGCGTGCGCGCCTGTCATGGCAAACAGCACGACGGTGCTGTAGACGAAGGCCGCCGTGGCGCCCAGGGCGACCAGCGCGTCCATGTTCGGCGCGCGGCGCCAAAGGCTTTTGAAGCCGCTGACAAAGAACCTCTGGTTGATCACCATGACGACCGCCGTCAGCAGCAGCTGCAGCAGACCGGCTGCAACCGCGTTTGCGGCGAAGAACGGCGGCAGCGGCCAGCCGAACATCGTGTGCCCCATGGAAACGTACATCAGCAGCAGCCAGAACCCCAGCGAGGCAAACAGCCGTTTTTTGAGCGCGGCTGTCTCCCGGTCCTGCTGCAGCTCGCCGCCGGACGCCGAAGGCGCGGCCTTGCCTGCGGGCGCGTTTTTCAGCGCGGCGTCATAGCCGGCCTGCCGCACGGCCGCAATGACCGCGTCGGCGGAAGCGGAGCCCTCCACGCCCATGGTTCCGGTCAGCAGGTTCACGCTGCAGGCGGAAACGCCCGCCACGCCGGAAACCGCTTTTTCCACGCGGGCAGAGCAGGCGGCGCAGCTCATGCCCGTAACCGTATATTGCTCCATCAGAATTGAGCCTCCGTTCATTTCATCAGTTTTTGCAGAGTCGTCAGCAGCTCGTCAATCACTTCGTCCTTTCCGTCGCGGATGTCTCTTGCCACACACCCGCGGACGTGGCTGGCCAGCAGCTCACGGTTGAACGCGTTGACCGCGGCGCTCACGGCAGAGGACTGCACCAGAATGTCGGCGCAGTAGGCGTCGTGCTCCACCATGCCGCGGATGCCGCGGATCTGACCTTCGATCCGGTTCAGCCGGTGGATCAGTTTGGTGCGCTCCTCTTTGGAACGGTCTGTTGTTTTGTTGCAGCAGCTGCAGTTGTCTTGTCCGGCCATGTCAGCGCCTCCGTTTTCAATATACCCCCATGGGGTATTTTAATTATATACCCCGTTGAGACTTTTGTCAATGGAGAAAGCAAAAAAAGCGCCGGCAAAGGGATCGCGAGCGCCATGCCTATTTTGCAAAACGGAAAGATATCGTTCGTTTTTTCTTGTATTCTGTCCTGAATCCATGTATAATAAACAGTAGATAATCCCCGCCGACCGAACCCCAAAGTTTATGCTGCCTCCGATGCAGCGGCGTTACGCCGGAAAGGAAGCCTATGAGAGTCGGAACCAATCATCCGAATCCCTTTATCGCGGATCAGACCATCCTCGGAGAGAACCGTTTGCCCGCGCGGATGCTGCTGCTCCCCGCGCAGAAGCGGGGTGTTACCCACAAGAACCCAACGGAATCCGACCGCGTGCAGCTGCTCAGCGGCAATTGGAAGTTCCTCTATCTGGAAGCGGATACCGATGAAGCGTTCTTTTTGCCCGAAGAAAACGACGCCGCCTGGGACACGCTGCCGGTGCCGTCCATGTGGCAGTTCCATGGTTACGGAAGCTGCTATTATCCCAACGTGCGCTACTGTTTTCCCTATGATCCGCCCCATATCCGCCGCAGCAACCCCGTCGGGCTTTATCGCAGAACGTTCACGGCAAAAAAAGGCGGCCGCGCGATCCTGCGCTTTCTGGGTGTGGACAACGCTTATTTCGTCTGGCTCAACGGGCAGTATATCGGCTTTTCCAAAGGCAGCCGCGTGCCCGCGGAGTTTGACGTCACCGCCGCGCTGCGCGACGGCGAGAACCTGCTGGCCGTGAAGGTCTATACATTCTCCGATGCCTCTTATCTGGAAAACCAGGACATGCTGATGGCAAGCGGCATCTTCCGCGACGTTATGCTGATCCGGACCGGGGCAAACGCGCTGTGGGATGAAACGATTTTGCCCGAACCGACCGGCTTCAAGGTGAAGTTTGTCTGCACATGCGGCGAAACGCCCGCCGCCGTCCGCTTCACGCTCTGCAACGCCGCGGGAGCCGTCTGCGCTTCGGCTAAGCAGCCGCTTGCCGAAACGGGCGAAGTCTTTTTGCCGCTGAAGGATGCGATCCTTTGGAATGCGGAACAACCCTATCTTTACACGCTTTATACGGAGATCGTTGAAAACGGCGCCGTTGTTGAAACGCACACCAAGAAAGTCGGCATCGCCAAAAGCGAGATCGATGGCTGCCGCTTGCTGATGAACGGCAGGCCGATTTTGCTCAAGGGAGTGAACCGCCACGAGAACAACGCCAGAACCGGCCGCGCGATTTCTGCGTCGCAGATGGAAGCGGAGCTGCGGGACATCAAGGAAACCAACCTCAACGCCATCCGCGCGTCGCACTATACCAACCATCCGCTCTTTTATGAGCTTTGCTCCGAACTCGGCATCTATGTGATGGACGAGGCGGACTGCGAAACACACGGCGCGGAATGCACCGGTGATCAGGGCGCGCTGAACAAGGATGACACCTGGTTCAACGCCTTCTTCGACCGTGTTTCGCGCATGTATGCGATCAACAAAAACGAGACCTGCATCAACATCTGGTCGCTGGGCAACGAATGCGGCGGCGGACAGAACGCAGACAAATGCGTGCAGTGGCTGCGCGGGCAGGAAGCGAACAAGCCGATCAAAGACAACAACGCCCCCGGCGCCCCGGGCGGCCAGTTTTGCATGACCGGCTATATGCCGATGCAGACACTTTATGATTCCTCGCCCCAAAACGGTCCGCTTCTGATGGTGGAATATGCCCACGCCATGGGCAACAGCCCCGGCGGGTTGCAAGACATCTGGAACTGGATCTATGAAAACGAGCATTGCTGCGGCGGCTACGTCTGGGAGTTCAAAAGCCACGGCTTTTATACCGAAGGGAAGAACGGCCGCCCCCGCTATCTTTACGGCGGCGATTTTCCCGATCAATACCACTGGTCCAACTTCTCGCTGGATGGCTATCACACGTCCGACGGCCGGCCAAAGCCTTCGTGGGGAGAGCTGAAAGAGGTTTCCGCTCCGGTTCATGTTCGCTGGGAAAAAGACGGTGTTTCGGTCAAGAACACCTATGACTTCCAACCGCTCAACGGCGTGGTGATGCGCTGGTCGGTCAGCGCCGACGGCGTGCCGGTGCGCAAAGGCGAAACGCCGATCAACGGCCTTGCCCCGCGGCAATGGAAACGCGTGCCGCTGCCGCTCGACTGCGAGGGGCTGCAGGGGCTGATCACAGCCGACTGCGTCTTTGTTGAAAACGGCAGGCAGCTTGCGCACAAGCAAACGATTCTGGCTGATTTGCCGAAGGACAAAAAAGAACCGGCTGCGTTCCGTCATCAGGTGACACAGGACGGCACCATGATCTGCGTGACCGGCAACGGCTTTTCGGTCATGATCCGGGACGGTCTGCTGTCGCGGATGGAAGTGGGCGGCAGCGTTGTGCTGGATCGGCCGATGCGTCTCAACTGTCACCGTGCGCCCACCGACAACGACGGCGCGATCTTCCCGCCGAATCACAGCGAAGACTGGCACGAAAAGCTGGTGCACACGCTGCGCTTCGGTTGCTGTGAAACGGCAGTCAGCGATGCGCCGGAGGCTGTTACGGTGACCGCAAAGGGCAAGCTGCTGCCGCACAGCCACTGGTGGGGCTTCTTTACAACGCTCATTTATCGGATCACCGCGGGCGGAGTAGTTGAAATCAGCGTTGATCTGGAGCCGTACGGCAACAGTCTGCCCGAGATCCTGGCCCGCGTCGGCGTGGTGCTGGAGCTGGACGGTGGGTTCCGTCGCTGCCGCTGGCTGGGCCGCGGCCCGGGCGAAAACTATGCCGATTGCAAGGCCAACGCCCCGGTCGGCCTCTATGAAGCCGACGCGCAGGATCTGCATTTTTGCTACGACGTGCCGCAGGAGACCGGCAACCACGAAGACTGCCGCCGTGTCACGGTATCCGGCGGCTGCGGCGCGCTGACCGCCGAGGGCGCATTCTCGTTTTCGCTGCATAACTTCACGCTGGAAAACCTGACTGCGGCGCGGCACTGCGACGAACTGGAGCAGAGCGCGCACAACTATCTTTACCTTGACCACCGTATGCGCGGTCTCGGGTCCCATTCCTGCGGGCCGGAGCCGGAAGCCGCCTATGAATTGCCGGTCGGCCCGTTTTGCTGGTCGTTCCGTCTGCGGGCGGCAGCGGCGGAATAACCAAAAAAGCAAACGCACGCGCTGCGTTCAAAAAAGCTGAAAAAAGGGATGATCGTTTTGAAAATCGGCGTTTGCGTCAATTTGACGCAAATGGAAGAGATGCAGCAAAAGTTTGAAGATCTGCTGACCCAGGGCTTTGACAACTGTCAGTTGATCTGCTGGGTTCCCGCGCTGTTCACCGCGGAGAACGCGGCGAAGCTCAACGCGCTGACCGCGCGGTACGGCGTGACGATTTCGGCGTTCTGGTGCGGCTGGGAGGGCCCGTGCGTCTGGAACTTCTATGAGGGTCAGCAAACGCTCGGCCTCGTGCCGCCGGAATACCGTGAGGTGCGCATCAAAAACCTCTGCGACGGCGCCGACTTCGCCAGACTGCTCGGCGTCAAAAACGTGGTGACCCACATGGGCTTCATTCCGGAAAACCCGAACGACCCCGCGTTCCTGCCGTTTTGCGACGCGGTGCGCGCGGTGGCGCAGCACTGCAAACAGAACGGTCAGTATCTGCTGTTCGAAACCGGGCAGGAGACCCCGGTGACCCTGCTGCGCTGCTTTGAGCAGGTGGGAACGGACAACCTCGGCGTCAATCTCGACACCGCCAACGTGATCCTCTACGGCAAGGCGAACCCGGTGGACGCGCTGGACGTGTTCGGCAAATACGTCATGAATCTGCACGCGAAGGACGGCTGCTACCCCACCAACGGCCACGACCTCGGAAACGAAACGCCGATCGGGCAGGGCAGGGTGGATTTCCCGGCGCTGTTCCGAAAGCTGCACGCGCTCGGCTACGACGGCTACGTGACGATCGAGCGCGAAATTTCCGGCGAACAGCAGATCAAAGACGTTCTGGCGGCAAAAGAATACCTCGGAAACATCATCGATCAGATTTACGGAGGACACTGATATGCTGAAGGTTGCATTGGTCGGCGTCGGCGGCATCAGCGGCGCCCACATCCCGGCGTGGAGCCGGATGGAGGACGCACAGCTTGTCGCACTGTGCGATATCCGCCCGGAACAAATGGACCGTTATCCCGAGCAGCGGCATTACACCGACTTTGACAGGATGCTGGAAAGCGAGCAGATTGATATTCTCGACATCTGCCTGCCGACCTATCTGCACGCCGACTTCGCCGTGAAGGCGCTGCAAAAGGGGATCCACGTGATTTGCGAAAAGCCGATCTCGCTGAAGCAGGAGGACGTGGCGCGGATTTATCGCGCAGCGGCGGAAAACGGCGTGCAGTTCATGGTGGCGCAGGTGCTGCGCTTCTGGCCGGAATATGAGATCGTGAAAAAGATTTATGACGAAAAGACCTACGGCGCGCTGCTCTCCGGCTCCATGACGCGCCTGGGCTGCTATCCCAGATGGAGCTGGGACGGCTGGATGATGGACGAAAGCCGCAGCGGCCTCGTGCCGTTCGACCTGCATATCCACGATCTGGATTTTCTGGTCTATGCCTTCGGCGCGCCGAAAAGCGCCGTGAACCACCGCTCGCGCCGCCCCGGGCAGGACTATATCAACGCCGTGTATGAATACGACGGCTTCTTCCTCACGACCGAAGCGTCGTGGTACGCCTCGCCCTATCCCTTCCGGGCGGCGTTCCGATTCCAGTTTGAGCGCGCCGTGGTCGCGTGGGAACAGGGCGAAATGACGATCTATGAAGCCGACGGCAGCGTCTGGAATCCGGTCGGCGCCGACGCGCAGGGCGACACCGGCAGCATCGGCCTGCCGCAAAGCGACGCTTATGCCAATGAGATCCGCTATTTCGCCGACTGCGTGAAGGCGGGCAGGGCGCCGGACAAGGTCACGCCCGCCGAGCTGGAAACCGTTCTTGCCTATTTGAAGGCCATGTGAGAAAAGCAAAACCGCGTCTGCCGAAAGAGCAAAGCCGCCCGGGGTTCACCCGAAGCGGCTTGTTTCTTTTTTCTGAAAGCGTTACGCGGTCCAGAGCAGCACGTTGTCTTCAAACAGCGTCCGCAGCCGGCCCTGCGCCTTGAGCCAGGTCAGATAGGACCGCACCGTGCTGCCGACCAGCGCATGCTGCTCAAAGGTCATCGTCAGGCCGAAGCGGTCAAACAGCCGCTGCAGAATGCTTTCAAACGACGTCGGCACGCCGCAGAGCTCCACAATGGCGTCGGCAATCTCGTGCACCTTTTCAATATTGCGCTCCGCCAGCGGCGCGATCTCGTCCGTCGGCGCCGCGTGGGCGGGGATGAACAGCTTCGCTTCCATCTGCCGGATTGCCTCGAGCGTTTCCAGATAGGCCTGCACGTCCACCAGAAAGCCGATCTGATACTTTTGAAGCGTCTCTTCGCTCGACAGGGCGTCCGCAAGATAGACCACGCCGTCCGCCGAGCGGAAGCCGACCATGTCCCAGGAGTGCCCGGGCAGGGCAATCGGCTGCAGCCCGTCGGGCAGGCAGTCGGCCGTCAAAGGCAGCGCGTCGCTGCTTTGCGCCAGCAAAAACTTGTGGCGCAGCTCCTGCGGCGGGTTCGCGCCGAACAGGAACGACGGCTCCAGAATCGGGTGCTCCGTAAAAGCGCGCTCCATGCCGGGGGCGTAGATTCTGCACCCGGTCTGCGTCTGCAGATAGCGGTTCCCGCCGATGTGATCCGAATGGGAGTGCGTGTTGAAGATCGCCTCCAGCGTCCAGCCGTTCGCGTCCAGCAACCGCTTGACTTTTTTGCCCGCGTCCTTGTCGTTCCCGCTGTCGATCAGACACACCCGGCCGGGCCCGGTCATGACCACGCCGATTTTTGCCGGGCTTTGAATGTAGCCGCAGTGCTGCGAAACCTGAATCAGTTCATACATAGGGGTCGCTCCCTTCCCGATACTATCCCCATTATACACGAATCCGTCTGTTTTTCAAGTGCCGCCGCCTGCCGTTCTCCGGGCAGACCACGCGAACCGGCGGGACGAAGCCGTGATTCGCCGCAATTCCTTCGGGGAGGGTGGATTTTCAGATGAAAGTATGCTATAGTTATATCTGGCAACGGACAGATCTGAAAGAAAGGCGGTTTCATTATGGCAAGGATCATCATGACCAAGCCCAGCAGCAGCGGGATCGCGCTGGGCGGCATCGGCGCCGGAAGCGTCGAGCTCATGCCCGACGGCGAGTTTCACTATTGGCAGATTGCCAACCCGCCCAGAATGACCCGGATCTGCTGGGAAAGCAAGGCGGACGACGGCGAAAGCCACACGGGCGCTTTGTCGTTCTGGGTCCGGACAGAGCAGGCGGGCCGGCGCCCCACCGTGCGAAAGCTCGGCATGAAAACCGAGCCGGACGATTTCACCTATCGGGCGTTCCCTTGGAACAAGCCGGTGGAAACGATTCGTTTTGACGGGCGGTTTCCCGTGTGTGAGCTGCAATATGAGGACGAAGCCCTGCCCTGCAGGCTGACGGGGCGGGCGGTCGCGCCGTTTGTGCCGCACCGCACGGACCTTGCCGCCACGCCGGGCTTCTATCTGGATTTCGAGATTGAAAACCCCGGGAATGAACCGCTGACGGTGAGCCTGCTGGGCACGCTGGTGCCGGAATTCTGCAACGACGACGGCTGCAGGAACGCGCTGTGCACGGAGCCCGGTGCCGTCAGCGTCACGATGCGCCCGGTGCAGCAGACCGACGCGCCGAACTGCGGCGAGGTGTGCCTCAGCGTCGGCGGCGACGGCGAAAAGAGCTATATCGCCGGGGAATACCGGCGCTTCATCCGGGAATACATCTTCGACGACGACAACTTTGGCGTCAGTCAGGAATCCGTGCTTTTCGGCTTCCGCGAAACGGGCCGTCTGCCGGACAGCGAGGTCGGCGCGCCGCCGCCCGCCGTCCCCGAAAACGCCGAGACGCTGTCTGACGACGAGCTTGCCGCGCTGTTCCGGGCCTATCTTCCGTATCCCTTCGCGGCGTCCGTTCTGCGGCGGATCCGCGTGACCCGGCCCGCCTTCCCGGCAAACCGGGAGGATCTGGTTGCCTTCCTGAAGGCCATGAGAGGGCAGGATCGCCTGCACATTCAGCACCCGGAAGAGTTCGGCGCCGCAGCGCTCTGCAGCACGGTGCGCCTTGCCCCGGGCGAAACAAAGACGGTGCGGTTTATTCTGACCTGGTATTTCCCGAATCACTTTTCCAAAGACGGCCGGCGGCTCGGCCATTACTATGAAACCCTTTACAGCGGAGCCGCGGACGCGAACGCCTTTCTGCGGGAGCATCCGGAGGTGTTCAACAAGGCCGCCGCGTTCTCGCGGCTGCTCTATGACACAAGTCTTCCCGAAGCGTACCCGGACTGCTGGAGCGGCCATCTGAGCACGATCGTCAAATGCGCGTGGCTCTTGAAAAACGGCAAGTTCGGCCTGTGGGAGGGGCAGGGCTTCTGCGGCTTCCACACGACGGACATCACCTATCACGCCTCGTTCGGCCTGCTGGCGCTGTTCCCGGAGCTGCAGCTTAGGCAGATGCGGATGGGCGCCGCCTTTCAGCGCGCGGACGGGCGCGTGCATCACTGCTTTTCGCCCGATCTGGATCACGTGAACAACGGCTATGACCGTGTGGACATGAACAACCAGTTTGTGCTCATGGTCCTTCGCGACTACCTCTATACCGGCGACGCCGCGTACCTGAAGGAGATGTGGCCGCACGTGATCCGCGCCGTGGATTCCATCGGCGCGCTCGATACGGACGGCGACGGCCTTCCCGACCGCGATACGACGCGGAACACCTTTGACGCCTGGAATTTCGTCGGTACACCGGTCTATATCTCCGTCCTGTGGCTCGCCGCGCTGAAGGCTGCCGCGCAGATCGCCGACGAAATGAACGACGCCGCGCATGCCGCGGGCTGGAGAAGCCTGCTCGAAAAAGGCCTCGCGGCGCTGGAACGGCGCCTTTGGAACGGGGAATACTACGACCTGTGGCGCGCCGGCGCAGAGAAGGACGAAACCCTGATGACCGACCAGCTCGACGGAGAATGGTTCCTGCGCGCGGCGGGAATCGGGGGCAACCTGCCCGACGAACGGATCCGGGCGGTTGTGCGGGTCATTCTCGACCGGAACTTCGAGCCCGACAGCGGCCTCATCAACGCGTCCTGCCCCGCAGGGCGGCACGACACGCTGTTTTCCCATAAGAACTGTCAGACGGAGGCCGTCTGGACGGGCATCGTTTACGTCATGGCGGCGCTGTGCCTGAGCGTGGGGCTGCGCGGGGACGCGGACACCCTCGTTACGGCCATCCGCAGCAACCAGGCCCGGTTCGGCGCGCTTTGGGATCACTGGGAGTGCGGACATCACTACAGCCGCCCGATGTCGAGCTGGACCACGCTGAACGCGGTGCTGGGCCTGCAGGTCGACGCCGCGCGGCGCATCCTCCGGCTGAACCCGGTTGCCCGGGACGTCAGGCTGCCGTTGTGCTTCCCCGGCGTACTGGGTACGGTTGAGGTCAAAAACGGCGCCGTGCAGCTCCACGTTGCCGAGGGCAGCCTGGACGGCTGGACGGTTCTGACCGGAGAATCCACCGCCGATGAACCCGCAAACCCCTGACGCGCCGGACGGATCGGAACGAAAGCTTCCCCGCCGAAGAACCCCCGGGGTTTATCTGAACAGCAAAAGAATCGGCCCGCCGTGATCTGCGCGGCGGGCGCTTTCTATGCCCGGGCGGGAAAATTATTCGCTGAAAAATCGTTGTTTTCTCTTGCAAAACGGGAAAGAATGTGGTATAGTTAGCTATAGCTAATTAGCATACGCTAACGGAGGTGTCTGCCATGATTCAGACAACGATTCGTATTGACGGTATGATGTGCGGCATGTGCGAAGCGCACATCTGCGACACCATTCGCAACAGCGTGCCCGATGCGAAAAAAGTGAAAGCGTCGCATGCAAAGGGCGAAGCGCGCTTTCTGACCGAAACGCCCCCGGACGAAGGCGCGCTCAAAGCCGCCATCGACGCTACGGGCTACACGTTCGTTTCGATGACGGCCGCGCCCTATGAAAAGAAAGGCTGGTTCCGCCGGACATGAAAGACGTGCTGTTGGGGCTGCTGATTCCGCTGGTCGGCACAAGCGCCGGCGCGTGCTGCGTGTTCTTCATGAAAAAGGAACTGAGCCGGTCCGTGCAGCGCGCGCTCAACGGATTTGCGGCGGGCGTGATGGTTGCCGCCTCGGTGTGGAGCCTGCTGATTCCCGCCATGGAGCAGGCAGCGGCGCTCGACCGGCTGGCGTTTCTGCCGGCGTTCTGCGGCTTCTGGTGCGGCGTCGGCTTTTTGCTGCTGCTTGACCACGTCATTCCGCATCTGCGCCTCCGGTCGGAACGGAAGGAACCGTTCGCGGTGTGGACGATATCGGATCCGTCATGGTGGCGTGGGACAACGGCCGCGGGCTGAACGTGGCCCTTGATGAAGACGAGATCGAGGTCATAGGCTGAACAGAGATAACGAAAAACGCCTCCGAGCCGATGTGGTTCAGAGGCGTTTTTACCTGTTGCTCCACTTTCAAGAATAATCTTCAAATATTTTTGTTGTAACTATTGACATTACATCTACGCTGTGCTATGCTTTAATCATGATGAAACCGTGGTGGTTACATCAAATAAATTTCTTGGAGGATTTACTCATGAAAATCGCAGTTGTTGCAGCAAACGGAAGAGTTGCGGGGAAAGTTATCATAGAAGCTGTGAACAGGGGTTTCGACGTCACGGCTTTCGGCCGCAAAGAAAACAACACGCAGGCTCAGACTTATGTTCAGAAGGATCTGTTTGATCTGACAGGAGAAGACCTTAAAGGCTTTGATGCTGTCGTTGACGCTTTTGGCGCATGGACGGAGGACACACTCGATCAGCACAGCACTTCCCTCAAGCACTTGTGCGACGTTCTGTCCGGCACGGATACTCGTCTCCTCGTTGTTGGTGGTGCTGGCAGCCTGTATGTGAACCCTGAGTATACCGCCTGCGTTTCCGACGGCCCAGATTTCCCGGATGTGTTCAAGCCTCTGGCGTCTGCAATGGCAAAAGCTCTCGGCGAGCTACGTGAGCGTGAAGATGTCAAGTGGACGTACATCAGCCCTGCCGGTGATTTTCAGGCGGACGGTGAGCGCAGCGGCAAATACATTCTCGGCGGCGAGGAACTGACGCTCAACAGTAAAGGCGAAAGCATTATCAGCTATTCTGACTATGCCATAGCCATGGTCGACGAGATCGAAAAAGGCAATCATATTCAGCAGCGTATCAGCGTAGTCAGAGAATAATTCAAAACTAACGGGCGAATTCTAATGTAACCATTGAAATTACAGCCATTCTGCGGTATAATACCGTATAAACGGAGGAATGGCTATGCAGATTTCAAGCAGATTCACGATCGCCCTGCACATCTTCACATGCGTGGATGTGTTCAAGGATGAATATAAGGTCACGAGCGACTTTCTCGCAGGGAGCATCAACACAAATCCCGTCATTATCCGAAAGATTCTGACACAGCTCAAAAAAGCTGGACTTGTGAATATTGCCAGAGGTACGGGGGGCATTGAACTTACAAGGGATCTATCGGAAATCACTTTCTACGATGTTTATGAGGCAATTGGAGCAGTAGAAAACGGAGATCTGTTCCATTTTCACGAAAGCCCGAATCCCGAATGCCCGGTTGGCAAGAACATCCATGCATTACTGGATGACAAGCTAAAAGCAATTCAAAACGCTATGGAAGACGAACTGCGGAAATACACGCTTCTCGATCTTCGCGGCGGTATGACAGAGCTTTTGGCGAAAGAAAACTAAGGTAAAGCTCCGGAGGATCGTACTCTTCCGGAGCTTTTCGCAGGAAAAGGATTTTATCATGAAGGAGAAAACGATACAGGAGCAGCGGCTCGATACGCTGATCGAAGCATTCAAGGCGGACTCCGTGCAATACAAGGATTTACAGATGCCGGAGGATAATGAAGGCAAGCGAAGAATCCTCCGCTCTTTGATGAACATTCGTATGCCGAAAAAGCTGGATGATTCCGTCCTCGCCATACAGGAT
>JAEEGF010791746.1_pt1 | contig 32377 bp, 25 predicted proteins | sample 9134171 | NCBI WGS metagenome assembly JAEEGF01 (sample SAMN16246542, study PRJNA631951) | gut metagenome | biome: gut microbiome; feature: rumen; material: AP-attached | host: Bos | place: Iran: Karaj | collected 2018-10 | reverse complement strand
AAGGAGGAGTCAGAAATTTCTGTAACATCAACATTTTCAGAAATCGGTCTTGATTCTTTGGACATCATGGAGCTTGTAATGCAGATGCAGGAAGAGCTTGACTGCAAGATTGAGCTTTCACAGGAAATCACAACAATAGAGCAGCTTGCAAAGCTCATTGAGCAGCAACAGCTTGGAGGCATTTCAGCCTGAAAGGAGCAAAGCAATGGATAAAAATCCGGTTTGCGAAATGCTTGGGATTAAATACCCTGTCATTCAGGGCGGCATGGCTTGGATCGCAGATGCATACCTTGCGGCAGCGGTATCAAATGCAGGCGGACTTGGTCTTATAGCAGCCATGAATTCCAACGGAGAACAGCTGCGCGAGCAGATTAAAAAGGCAAAAGAACTGACGGATAAGCCCTTTGGAGTAAATCTCATGCTTATGAGCCCTTACATAGATGAGGCTGTGGAAGTAGTCTGTCAGGAAAACATAAAGGTTGTTACAACAGGAGCAGGTAACCCTGCAAAGTATATGGAAAAGCTCATGGCTGCAGATGTAAAGGTTATATGTGTTGTGGCAAGCGTTGCTCTTGCAGTAATGGTTGAGCAAATGGGAGCTGTAGCAGTTGTGGCAGAAGGCTGTGAATCCGGCGGGCACGTGGGAGAAACAACCACAATGGCTCTGGTACCACAGGTTGTGGATGCAGTAAATATTCCTGTAATCGCTGCAGGAGGAATTGCTGACGAAAGAGGAATGGCAGCAGCTTTCATGCTTGGAGCAAAGGCAGTTCAGATGGGAACAAGATTCCTTGCTGCAAAAGAATGTAACGTACATCCCAATTACAAGGAAAAGGTTCTAATGGCAAAGGACAGAGACACTATTGTTACGGGAAAGAGCCTTGGACACCCTGTAAGAGCACTTAAAAACCGCATGACAAGAGAGTTTTTGGCATTGGAAGGTAACAAGGATACTCTTCCTGAGGAACTTGAAAAAATGGGAGCTGGAGCACTTAGAAGAGCAGCCATAGATGGCGATGTATCTACAGGCTCTTGTATGTGCGGTCAGATAGCAGGACTTATTAAGACAGAAGAGACCTGTGAAGACATTGTACGTGGCATTAGTGATGGCGCCTACACTCTTTTGGGGCTAGCTTAGGTTGATTAGGAGAAAAGATATGGGAAAAATAGCCTTTTTATTTTCGGGACAGGGAAGCCAGTATCCCGGAATGGCTAAGGATTTATATGAGAACATACCACAGGTACACAGCTTTTTTGGTGTTGCTGAGGCAATAAGACCGGGGACACTTATCCAGATGATTGCAGGAAGTGAGGATGAACTAAAGCTGACAAGAAATACTCAGCCCTGCGTATTCCTTGCCGACATTGCAGGAGCACTGGCACTTGAGAGCGCAGGAATATATCCTGACGCAGTTGCCGGCTTTTCTTTGGGCGAAGTGGTTGGAATGGCTGTTTCAGGAGCTATGTCCAAGGAAAATGCCTTTAAGCTTGTATGCAAAAGAGCTCAGTTCATGCAGGAAGCTTCTGATGATGTCAAGGGCAGCATGGTTGCAGTTATGCGCATGGATAAGGATGAACTTAATAAGCTTTGCAGTTCTTTTAAGGTGTATCCCGTTAACTATAACTGTCCCGGACAGATAGTGGTTTCAGGAAAAGAGGACGCAATGGAGAAGTTCAAAAACGAACTGAAGGACAGAAATGTTCGTTTTGTTCCTCTTAATGTCGGAGGCTCTTTTCACACACCATATATGAAAGAAGCTTCAACAAAGCTAAAAGAGGAGCTTGAGAAAGTAAATTCTTATCAGATTTCTGAAAGCGAAAAGCCGTTGTATTCAAATAAGACAGCAAAGCCTTATCCGAATGAGCCTGAAAAGATAATAGATCTTTTATCAGAGCAGATCTCAAACAGTGTGCAGTGGGAACAGACCCTTCTAAACATGGCAAAGGACGGCGTTGATACCTTCATAGAGTGTGGACCCGGCAAGACTTTATCGGGATTTGTCAAAAGAACTGTGCCACAGGCAAGGATTTTTAATGTAAATGACATGGAGTCGTTTGCAGGTGTTGTAAAAGAGCTTGGAGGATACGAGGAACAAAAGATATGTTAAAAGGTAAGGTAGCGGTAATAACCGGGGGGACAAGAGGAATCGGCAGAGCGATAGCAGAGAAATTTGCTGATAACGGAGCCGACATTGCGATTATTGCAACCAGAAGCTCACAGCTTGCCGAAGAAGGCATAAATGAGCTTAAGGCAAAGGGGGTAAATGCCAGATTATATCTGTGCGACGTAAGTAAGGTTGAAGAAGTGACAGCTACATGCGAGGAGATAATTGCGGATTTTGACAGGGTGGATATTCTTGTCAACAATGCGGGAATTACCAGAGACAATCTTCTACCGGGATTATCGATCATGGATATTGATGATGTCATTGATGTAAACCTGAAAGGTTCAATGTTTGTAACTCAGAGCTTTATAAGAAAGCTTATAAAGCAAAGACATGGAAATATCATAAATATCAGTTCTGTGGTAGGTCTTATGGGGAACAAGGGTCAGACAAACTATGCTGCATCCAAGGCAGGAATCGTTGGTTTTACCAAGTCTGTAGCCAAGGAGTATGGCAGAAAGAACATTAGATGTAATGCCATAGCTCCAGGCTACATTATCACAGATATGACTGAAAAGCTAAGTGCAGATCAGACGGAAGAAATCAAAAAGAATCTTCCTCTCGGAAAACTGGGGACACCTGAGAATGTAGCTGATCTTGCCTTATTTTTAGCATCCGATAACTCATCCTATATTACAGGTGAGGTTATCAAAGTAGACGGAGGAATGTATGTATAGAGTTGTAGTTACCGGAGTCGGAGTAATATCGCCAATCGGCAATGACATAGACAGCTTTTGGACTGCGATCAAAGAGGGAAAGTGCGGAATAGACAAAATTGGGCGCTTCGATGCATCGAGATTAAAAGTCCATTTAGATGCCGAGGTAAAGGATTTTGAGCCAAAGAAATATTATGACACAGTGCAGGAAATCAGAAAGTCAGATCTTTTCATGCAGTATGCCATGGGCGGCGCCATTCAGGCAGTGGAGCAGAGCGGAATCCTTGAATCAGACATAGACAAAAATCGTCTTGGCGTTTATGTGGGTTCAGGAATCGGCGGCATAAATTCAACTATCAGAGAAACAGGAAAGCTCATGGACAAGGGACCTGATTATATTTCACCTTTCTTTGTTCCCATGATGATCAGTAATATGGCAGCAGGAGCGATATCCATAAAGTTTGGAGCCAAAGGCCCGACGCTTCCTGTTGTGACAGCCTGTGCTACATCCACACATACCATAGGAGAGGCCTACAGAGCTATCAAACATGGCTATGCGGATGCAATAATAACCGGCGGAGCCGAAGCCTCCATAAACGAGCTTGCTATGGCAGGATTTGTAAATTGTCAGGCCCTCAATCTTTCAGACAACCCTCAGGAAGGTTCTCTTCCTTTTGACAAGAGAAGAGGCGGCTTCGTTATGGGAGAAGGCGCAGGAATACTTGTTCTGGAAGAATATGAGCATGCCAGAAAGCGCGGAGCCAGGATTTTGGCGGAAGTTACCGGATATGGCAATACTTCTGATGCTTATCATATTACAGCCCCGGATCCAAATGCAGATGGTGCAGTAAGAGCCATAAAAATGGCAGTCAATGAATCCGGAATTGGAGATTCTGACGAGCTATACATAAATGCCCACGGAACCGGAACTCACTTAAACGACGCCATGGAGACTAAAGCTATCAAGGAAGTCTTTGGTAAAAGAGCTTACGACATTCATGTAAGTTCAACCAAATCCATGACAGGTCATATGATGGGAGCAACCGGTGCAGTAGAGGCTATCTGTTCAATTCTTGCCCTCAAGGACGGAATCGTTCCTCCAACAATCAATTACATGGAAAAAGATGAAGAGTGTGACCTTAACTATACTCCAAATGAAGCGGTAAAGGCTGATCTCAAGTATGCGATCAGTACATCTCTTGGATTTGGCGGTCACAATGCATGCATCGCATTCAAAAAATACGAGTGAGGTATAAGTATGGGAAGTTCACTTAAGGAATATGCAGAAGTTTTTAAAGAGCTTGGACTTACAGAACTCACTGTTGAAGAGGGAAATCTTAAGCTTGTACTAAAAAAGGAAGCATCTGTTTCACAAAGTACTTTTGCAGAAACAAGCTCCGCTCCGGTAAAAAAAGAAGAACCGGAAATTGAGAGCGCTGCGACAGATGTTTTATCAGGAACTCCTGTAAAATCACCTCTTCTGGGTGTCTTTTATGGAAATGCCAATGGAAGAACGCTTCAGGTTGGAGATGAGGTAAAAGAGGGCGATGTTCTATGTACTCTTGAAGCTATGAAGATGATGAATGATGTCAAATCCCCGGTAAGCGGGAAAGTTGTCAAAGTCGGAGCCAAAGAGGGAGACCTTGTGGAGTTTGATCAGGTTCTTTTTGTGATCGGTTAAAAGATACGGAGCTTAGTTAGAGCTGGATTCAAGATATGAATTTATAAGAGGAGTGACTATGAATCGAGAGGAGATAAAAAAGATACTTCCCCACAGGGAGCCTATGTTGTTGGTGGATGAAGTTGTTCTAAATAAGGACGGAAGTGCAACCGGATTTTATCAGGTAAGAGGCGATGAGTTCTTTTTACAGGGACATTTCCCGGGGAACACTATAGTTCCGGGGGTTATCCAGTGCGAGATGATGGCTCAGTCAGCCTGCATCATGTTTGCGGACAAGATGAAGGACACTGACAAGCTTCCTGTATATACGGGCCTTGATAAGATTCGTTTCAGAGGAATGGTAAGACCCGGGGACAGAATTCAGATTGATACAAAGCTGATAAAGTCTTTGCATCCTATGTATGTCCTTCACGGAGAACTGTCCGTGTCCGGGAAAAAGTGTATGAGTGGAGATTTTTCTTTTGCCATAGTGGAAAAAGATGGGGGAAACTAAGATGTTTACAAAGATTCTAATTGCAAATCGAAGTGAAGTAGCAGTCAGAGTCATAAGAGCGTGTAAGGAAATGGGCATCGAGACTGTGGCTGTCTTTTCTGAGGCTGACAGAGATGCCCTTCATGTGGAAATGGCAGATGAGGCCTATTGCATTGGCGGACCACTTGCCAAAGACAGCTATCTTAACATGGATGCTCTAGTAACAGTTGCCCTTAAAACCGGAGCTGAAGCAATCCATCCGGGCTATGGCATGCTTTCCGAGAATCCTGAATTTGCCAGGAAATGTACGGAAAGCGGCATTGCACTTATCGGTCCCGGGGCTGAAGTTATGGAAAAGATGGGACAGAAGGAAGTAGCAAGAGAAATTGCTATAAAGGCCGGAGTTCCCGTAACTCCGGGAAGTGACCTTCTAAAGGATAAAGAGCAGGCTCTTTTGGAAGCAGAAAGAATCGGCTATCCCATTATCTTAAAGGCGAGAGCAGGAGGCGGCGGTAAGGGAATCCGCGTTGTCAGAGACAAAGAAGAGCTTCCAATACTTCTTGAACAGGTAAAAAAGGAAGCAGAAAGCTCTTTTGCCGATGGAGAGGTGTTCATGGAAAAATACCTCGAAAATGTCAAACACGTTGAAGTCCAGATCATTGGGGACAAAAGCGGAAAAATAATCGTTCTTGGGGACAGAGACTGCTCTGTTCAGAGAAGAAATCAAAAGCTCATTGAGGAATGTCCTGCCCCGGCGCTGTCTGAGGACCTTAGGAAAAGAATGTATGAAGCAGCCGTAAGGCTTTCCAAGGAAGTTAAGTATGTGACTGTCGGAACAATAGAATTCCTTGTAAAGGGCGAAGATTTTTATTTCATGGAGATGAATACAAGACTGCAGGTGGAGCATTCTGTTACAGAGATGGTGTCGGGAATTGATATCGTCGAATGGCAGATAAGGACAGCGGCAGGTAAAAATATAGATTTTGAGCAAGAGGACGTCGAGCACAAATATCATGCCATCGAATGCAGAATATGTGCAGAGAATTCCAAGACTCTTTTGCCTTCCACAGGAACTGTGGAAATGCTGCATATTCCGGGAGGTTTGGGAGTTAGATTTGATTCTGCGCTTTATCAGAATTACAGGGTATCACCGTATTATGACTCAATGCTGGGCAAGCTTATAGTGTGTGCGGCAAGCCGCGACGGAGCCATCAGGAAAATGAAAAGTGCTTTGTCGGAATTTGTCCTTGTAGGAGTTGATAACAACAGGGAAATGCACATGAAATTTATGGAAAATAACAGATTTGTGGTGGGAAACTACGACACAGATATCTGTCAAAAGGTTTTATGATATGGGATTAAAAAAGCTTTTTCTGAAAGCAAATAATGAACTGGAAAGCGGCGACATACGTGTAAGAAGCAGGAAAATAAGCTGCAAAAAATGTGAAAAAACAGTTTCTGTTTACAGGATAAGACGAAATAACTTTGTATGCCTTGAATGTGGCTATTACTTTCCTGTAAGAGCAAGGCGAAGAATTCTCATGCTTACCGACAAGAGAAGCTTTGTAGAATTCGACAGGGAGATGGAATCAAGGAATATCCTGAACTTCCCTGAATATGAGGACAAGCTTCTTGCTGCCGGGCAAAAGAGCCGTGAATTAGAAGGAGTTATCTGCGGAAGCGCCGAGATTGGCGGTCATAAGGTTTGTATCTTTTCAATGGATGGCAATTTCATGATGGGCTCCATGGGAGCGGTTGTTGGAGAAAAGATAACCAGGCTTTTTGAGTATGCCACCAAAAACAGGCTTCCCGTTGTGGGAGTGACCGTTTCGGGGGGAGCAAGGATGCAGGAGGGTATGATCTCACTTATGCAGATGTCCAAGGTCTCTGCAGCAGTGAAAAGACACAGTAACAGTGGCTCTTTGTATATAGTTCTTTTGACCAATCCTACTACCGGCGGCGTTGATGCAAGCTTTGCAATGCTTGGAGATATAACCCTTGCTGAACCCGGAGCCAGAGTGGGATTCGCAGGCCCCAGAGTAGTTGAAAAGACACTTAACAGGAAGCTTCCGGAAGGGTTTCAAAAGGCAGAGCGCGTTATGGAGTGCGGCTTTATCGATGCTATAGTGCCAAGAGATAAGCAAAAGGCATATATAGAGAAACTATTGATGCTTCATAACATGTGAGGAACAAAGAATCATAAAGAGGTGAATAAGCTTTTATGAAAGATATAGATATAGTTCATGGAGCCAGAGCTGAGGGCAGAAGGACTTCAAGGGATTTCATTGAAGGGTGTCTGTCCGATTTTGTGGAATTTGCAGGGGACAGGCTCTATGGCGATGATAAGGCGGTAATAGGCGGAATAGGGCTTATCTGTGGAATGCCTGTGACTGTCATAGGAATAGAAAAAGGCCATGATACAGAGGACAGAATACTTCACAATTTTGGAAGTGTCCGTCCCGAAGGTTATAGAAAAGCCTTAAGACTTATGAAGCAGGCAGAGAAGTTCAAACGTCCTGTCTTGTGTTTTGTGGATACCGCAGGAGCATACTGCGATGTGGAAGCCGAAGAACATGGGCAGGGGCGGGCAATCGCGGAAAATCTTTTTGAGATGTCCGATCTGAAAACACCAATACTGTCTTTGGTAATTGGCGAAGGAGGAAGCGGAGGAGCACTGGCTCTTTCTCATGCTGACAGAATCTGGATGCTGGATGATGCCTATTTTAGCGTGGTTTCACCGGAAAGCTGCTCAAACATTCTATGGAAAACGACAGACAGAGCAGATGTTGCGGCAACGTCACTTGGACTGACTGCTAAAAAGCTTTTTTCCCTTGGGATAATAGATAAGGTAATCGAAAACGTGGATTACAAGGGACTGGCAAAAGAAATAGCGGCAGAAATTCGTGAACTTCAGATTCTATCCACGGACGAGCTAATAGAAAACAGATACAAAAAATTCCGTGAGATAGGATATTAAGAATAAAAATATGGGAATCAGGTGAATAAGATGGCGGGATTATACGCTGAATATTATAAAGAAATCTTAGATGACAACGGAAATATTGTCGATATTCAGGTTGATTATGGGGATAATTTCAATTTTGCTTACGATATTGTGGATAAGTATGCCAGGTTAGAGCCGGATAAGCTTGCTCTGGTGCATAAAAGCACACTTGGGGAGGTAACAAGATTTTCTTTTTCCGACATTAAAAGGCTCTCCGATAAGGCAGCCAACATGTTAAAAGAGCTTGGAATAAAAAAGGGAGACAGCGTCATGCTGCTCCTTAAAAGAAGATATGAATTCTGGATAAGCATAATTGCTCTTCACAAGCTTGGCGTTGTGGCTATTCCCACATCGCATATGGTGTCCTGCGAAGACATTGCAGAGAGACTTTCCATGTCCGGAGCCAAGGCAGTAATATGCGTCAACTCCGATGATATCTGCACTAAAGTCAGGGATGCCATTTCAGACAGAAATATTGTGCAGATTGTTGTGGGAGAACACTTCAAGGAGTCCGTTGATTTTGCAAAAGAGGTGGAGAGAGCATCGGAGAGCTTGGAGAGAGTGGAAGTAAATGTTCATGATGACATGCTCTATTATTTTACTTCGGGCACAAGTGGCGCTCCAAAGGCAGTAATTCATGATTTCTCATATCCCCTTGCCCATATCTATACCGCTAAGAACTGGCATGGCGCAGTGGATAACGGACTTCATTTAACAGTTGCGGATTCCGGATGGGCCAAATCAGCCTGGGGCAAGCTTTACGGGCAGTGGCTTGTGGGAAGCGCAGTTATGGTATATGACTATGAGCAGTTCTATGCCTGGGATATGTGTAAGCTTCTGGAAGAGGAAAAGATAACAACCTTTTGTGCACCTCCTACAATCTATAAGTATCTTGTTCTTGAGGACTTATCCAAATATAATCTGTCGAATCTAAAACAGGTAACAACAGCGGGAGAGCCTATGCCTGTCAGCGTATCACGAAAGTTTACGCTAAAGACAGGTCTTTTCATAAGGGAAGGCTTTGGTCAGACGGAAACAGCACTTCAGATATGTACTCCCGTTGGAAGGCAGCAGGTGACCGGTTCTATAGGTGTGGCATCGCCTCTATATGATATCAGGTTGGTCGATGAAGATGGAAAGAGCGTAAAAAGAGGAGAAGAAGGTGAAATTGTCATTGCCTGCAAAAAGGATAGGCCTCTTGGGATATTTAAGGGATATCTTGGTGATGAAGCTCTGTACAAAGAGATTTGGGAAGGCGGAGTTTATCATACAAGGGATAAAGCCTATATGGATGAAAACGGGAATTTCTTTTTCGTAGGAAGAAGCGATGATGTTATCAAGTCAAGCGGTTACAGAATAGGACCTTCGGAGGTTGAAAATGTGCTTATGAAGCACCCGGCGGTCTTTGAGTGTGCTGTCACAGCCTATCCTTCCAAGAACAGAGGCGCCGCGGTAAAGGCAAGCATCATTCTAAAGAAAGAATATGAGGCAGGAGAAAGCCTTAGAAGTGAGATTCAGGACTTTGTAAGAAACAGAGTTGCCATGTACAAATATCCGAGAATCATTGACTTTGTATCTGATCTTCCAAGGACCAGCAACGGCAAAATAAGCCGTGCCATCATCAGGAACAGGGACTATCGGAACGCATAAATATTGATTCGTTTCCAATTTATTTTTTATGAAGTTTAATTTCACTTTCGTGGTGTTTTATACTAAAAAGAAAAAGCTTACATGATAAAATTTTGTCAGCTATGTAGATTATATTTTTTTGTCATGGAATACATTCCAATCTCTTTTGATTTATGATATAAATTTATTGCTTAAGTGCGATAAAGTTGCAGTTGAGCTGGGATATTGTTTTAATTGGAAAGAGGTATGAAAATGGCAGAAATTAATAACAGTTCGGTAATGCTTTCACAGCCGGAAATTGATAAGCTCATAAAGAAAGTGGAAGAAGAAAAAGAACAGAAAGCATAACACAATGAAATAGTGTAGTAGGGCAATTAGTTATAGCCACGGTTAGGACATCCATAATCCAAGAGATTATGGATGTTTTTTTATTTATAATAAGAATAGAAAAGAGGATTATATTATGGGAAACGACTTATTTGAAAAGGCACCAATACCGAAAGCATATATGAAAATGGCACTTCCGGTAGTAATGGGAATGATAGTAACACTTATTTACAATCTGGTGGATACTTACTTTATAGCGCTTACCGGAAACACAGATCTTATCGCGGGAATTTCAATCTGTGCACCGCTGTTTACACTTCTTTTGGCAGTTGGAGATATATTCGGAATCGGCGGAAGCTCAGTAATTTCCAGACTTCTTGGCGCAGGAGAAGAAAAAGATGCCGCCCAAAGAAGCACATTTTGTTTTTATAGTGTTGTCATAGTCGGCGTAGTTTTTACGATTTTCATGCTAATATTTCAGAAACAGATACTGATGCTTCTTGGGGCTACTGATGCAACCTATGAATATGCATCACAGTATTACAGATGGCTAATGCTTGGCTCCACATTTGTTATCTTTTCACTGGTTCCAAGCAACACCATGAGAACAGAAGGTGCTTCTGTTGCTTCTATGATCGGGTCTGTTATAGGAACTGTTATCAACATTATTCTTGATCCTATATTTATATTTGTTCTTGGCTTTGGGGCAGCAGGAGCAGCTATGGCGACAGTGATAGGATATATCTGCACCTGCACTTTCTTTGTGGTTTATATTTTGAAAAAGAGCAGAGTATTATCTCTTTCAGTCAGCAATTTCAAGCCTGATTTTAAGACCTTATCAGAGATACTTGTTATAGGTCTGCCATCAAGTATAACCAATCTTATGCAGACAATCGGAATCACTCTTACAAACAGATTTTTGCAGCCTTTTGGCAACGAGAGCATAGCTGTTATGGGAATTGTTCTTAAGATAGTTAATATAGCAGTGCTTGTTCTTGTAGGTCTTGCCTTTGGTGGACAGCCACTTTACGGTTACAATTACGGAGCCAAAAACAATGACAGACTTAAGAAATCCCTTAAGTTTGGAATGGCTGTAACCGGAGGAACAGGAGCAGTTCTTTTGATAATTCTGTCAGTTTTTGCAAATCCGCTTGTTTCAGCTTTTTTAAAGGATGCATCCCTCATAAGTGTCGGAACTTCAATGCTTCGTATGCAGCTTCTTGGAATGCCGCTTATGGGAATCTGTCTTGTTATGATCTGCGCTTTCCAGTCAACGGGAAAGGCAGGAAGTGCATTTGTTCTCTCAGCCTGCAGACAGGGAATAGTATATCTTCCTATTATCATTATCTGTTCAACACTACTTGGAATGCAGGGAGTTGTTATGTCACAAGCTTTGTCAGATGTAGTGACAACGGTTGTTGCCTTTATCATTTTTTACAATGGGCTTTATAAAGAGATAAGGTGATTTTTAATTCGTTTCGTTAGCATATTCCGAACATAAGTGACATTACTCATGAAAAAAGAGCTTCGCACAATTTACATATATGTGCGACAGCTCTTTTCGTTTTTGTATTCATATATAAAATTAACTAAATCTAAGATTACTATCGAGTACTTGCGCTTTGCTGGCGAAGTAGGAGAATTCTCCACTGTCCAGAAGGTTTCCGTTGTCATCAGTTACTCGGATGTCGAATACCAGAATGTGCTTACCGGTCTTGAGCTTCATGCATTCGCAGTAGATGTACTCCGTATTTACTGCAGGAAGAAGGAAGTTGAGATTGGCTGATACAGTTGTAACATAATATCCGCTCATACTTCCTGTTGCACCGCCCATGGCATCTACGAAGGAAAGGATTGCTCCCCCGTGAATGCTTCCGTAGGTGTTGTGAAGCCTTTCGTCGCACTTGATCCTTGATTTACTGTAGGTTGGGCTAAGCTCCATTATTTCAAATCCAACAAAGTTGTTGTACTGATTTGCATACAGCTCTGAGATGATTTTCTCTCTCATCGCATTTTCTTTTTCTGTTCTTGCTTTTCTCAAAAAACTATTACCTCTTTTACTAAAAATCCCCCCGGATCACATTAAAGAAGTGTTTCTGCTCTGTGCTCTATCTGCTGTTTGAAGTTGATAACATCATGATCATATTCCTCATCCATTAATGTTGAGTGAATAAGGAAGTCAGCAGTTGCCTTATTGTTGGCAAAAGGAATGTCATAAACCTGAGCGATTCTCATAAGCGCTTTTACATCAGGGTCATGTGGGGCAGCAGTAAGAGGATCTGAGAAGAATACTACAAAATCAATCTTACCTTCTACAATCTTGGCACCGATCTGCTGATCACCACCAAGAGGACCTGAGTTGTAGCCGCGAACAGGAAGTCCTGTTGCATCTGTGATCATGCGGGCAGTTGTTCCTGTTCCGCATAAAAAGTGCTTTTTAAGTGCTTCCTCATTATCCTTACACCATTTAATAAGTTCAGCTTTTTTGCCGTCATGGGCAATAAGGGCGATATTCTTTTGTTTTTTGATTGTAAACGTTACAAATTCTGACATATTTAAGCCTCTCCTTTTGATGAATTCCAATACTAATAATTTACACCCTGCGGAGCCAAAATGAAATATTAAACAATTATAAAATATAGTGGATTGTACATATATTGTCGGTATATGGTGCATTATATTTCTATAAATAAAACACATAATGGCGTATCATATAAACAATTTTCGCCAATTGATAGATTTACATCTATGAAATAGGGATGAAACAATTACCCAATGCTAATGTTATGTCGGTAAAGATAACATTAAAGAAGTGTAAAAATTCACTAAATTACGCAAAATGCAATACTGAAAAGTGTATAATCATTATGAAGCATTGGCCGTTTTATAGTGAAGGGTGCGAAATATGAATAGAATAATAAGAAAAGGTTTCAGTGTTTTTGTTTGTGTTATCATGCTTGTGCTTACCGGATGTGCTTCGAATCAGGTTGGGTATCTGACGATTGCTGACGCCGGAGTAGGGCAGATCGAACAGCTTACTGCGAAGGCAGGGCCACATACAACGAAGAAGACAGAGAAGAAAGTAAGTAAACCGGAACACGCTGATGTTGTGATCCAGGTTGCTGTTACTGTAGAACTGGACGGTGTTTTAAAGGCATTTGGAGTAGAGAATGCAGAGCGCTGCTATGACGCGTCTGACACCTACAATTTTACATATTATCGCATTAAACATAACAATCTGGATATTGCTGTGGTGATGCAGCCATATATGGGGATGACTTATTGTTCAAGTCTGTGTACAAGGGCAATCTTGGCGTTTGATCCTGAGCTGATATGCATGGTCGGAATTTGCGCCGGCCGTGCTAACAAGGTGAAGCTTGGAGATATAGTGGTTGCTTCAAGTGTTTTTGATTATGCAGAAGGCAAACAGTATGAGGATAAATTTGCTGCCAGACCCAAGACCAGATCATTGGATTATATGCTTTCCGAATATTTAACCAGTGAGATTGTTGACAATCAAGCTGCTATAGATGAGATACGTGCGGGATTTAAAAATGCACCGGAAGGTATTAGTGTTTCATTTCATTCCATGGCGAGTGGTGCCGTAGTTGTGGATGATCCTACGGTGATGGAACGAATTGTCCAGCTGCAGGATGATACCGTTGCTTTGGATATGGAGGCATATGCTTTGGGTGCAGCTGCAGATACGATGAATACAAAATGGCTGGTAATAAAAACTGTTCAGGATTTTGCTGACGGTAACAAATCTGCAACAGAAGGAGATATCAGACCATTTGCTGCATATTCCAGCGCCAAACTTCTTCAGATTTTGCTGGACGATATTAGCGTTGAAGATTGGGATAATATGTTTAAAGAATGAAGGAAAATAGCATATAGTATGGGATTTATTGGCGATTCACAGTTGAAAGATTGTGAATCGCTTTTTGTTTGTACGAAATGTTTTATATAATTTTTACAAATATAAATAAACGTAAAATGGTAAAATGTTATTGTGGATAAATATGGATGGAAGTAAGTGTGTGAGCTGCCATCTGTGCAGGATTGTTTGTCAGAAAGAGGCTATTGCCACAGGAAAGAAGCGCATTAGAGCAGTAAAGAAAAATGCGCAAATGTGACAACATGGAAAGGAGATAATGCATTGAGTATTGAAAATGTCCGTTTCCAGAAATGCAAAAAATGTAATGCAGCCATTGAAATCATGGAGCTGCAAAACAACATGTTCAAATGTCCTCATTGCGGGGAATACTTTACTATGCCCGTCTCTGAAAGACTGAAGCTTTTGACTGATGATGGTTCCTTTGAACCCCTATTCGAAAATGTTAAGTTTGAAAATGTGATAGGATTCCCGGACTATGATGAAGTCTATGATAAAAATGTGGCGGCTCATGGCGGTAACGGCGCAGTTGCGACAGGAAAGGCCATGATGAACGGAATTCCAATCCTTATTGCGATAATGGATTCTTCATTTATGATGGCCAGCATGGGCAGAATTGTAGGTGAGAAGATTACAAAGCTTATGGAAAAGGGAGCAAAAGAAAATATTCCACTTGTGATGGTTACTGCCTCAGGTGGTGCCAGAATGCAGGAGGGCATAGTTTCCCTCATGCAGATGGTAAAGACTACAGGCGGAGTCAGAATGATGAATGCTGCAAAGGTTCCCTATATAGTTGTCATAACAAATCCTACGAGCGGCGGTGTTTCAGCAAGCTTTGCCATGCTTGGTGACCTGATCTTTGCTGAACCCAAGGCACTTATCTGTTTTGCAGGCCCAAGAATTGTAAAAGAGACGGTAAAAACAGACCTGCCTGAAGGCTTTCAGACGGCAGAGAACGTATTAGAGCATGGATTTATAGATGCCATAGTAAAAAGAGAAGATCTTAAAGATGTTTTGACCAGAACCCTGACTTTTTTCAATTACGGAAAGAAAGGAGCAGAGAATGGAAAATAAAACGGCTTGGGATGTTGTAAAAATTGCCCGTGATCCAAGAAGGCTTACGTGCATGGATTATATAGAGAACGTATTCGATGATTTTTTCGAATTACATGGGGACAGGCTTTACGGTGATGACCCCGCTGTTGTGACAGGTATGGCTCATATTGAGGGGCACCCTGTCATGTTGGTGTGTCAGAACCGCGGAAAACCGGGAAAAGATGCTATCGAAAGAAACTACGGAATGCCAAAACCTGAAGGCTACAGAAAAGCTCAGCGCGTGTCTGAACTGGCTTCGCGTTTTGATATTCCGATAATTGGCCTTGTTGATACTCCCGGAGCATATGTGGATGTTGAGTCTGAATATCGTGGACAGGCTAATGCCATTGCTCAGAGCATCTATAAACAATTAGGTTATCAATCCAAAACAATATCGATAGTCATAGGCCAGGGGGGAAGCGGAGGAGCGCTTGCCATGGCTGTAGCGGATTATGTATATATGCTAAAATATGCGACCTATTCGATTCTTTCTCCTGAAGGGTTTGCCAGCATTCTTTACAAGGATGTGCAAAGAGCTAATGAAGTTGCAGAAAAAATGAAGATGACATCGGAAGATCTTCTGGAGCTGAATGCTATAGATGGAATTATTGATGAGGCTGATGAAGGCAACTGGATAGATCCGGAGTTGACCTACAGATCGATGAAAAAAGCTATCTTAAGTGCGCTGGAAGACTATCAGAATTTCAGCAGAGAAGAATGGCTTAAGCTTCGAAAATACAGATTCAGGAATTTTTAACACCGTTTTCGAATTTATGAGAAAGGATGGAGCGTATGGACTATACAGATTTGGAAAAACTTGTAAAGCTTGTGGAAAACTCATCTCTTGATGAGGTTTATTACAAGACAGATTGTGTAGAGATAAGACTTAAGAAGACTGCAGAACATAATATTATACAAACAGTTGCAGCACCTATCCAGGCGCAGGCTCCTGCGGTTGCGACCGCTTCTTCTCCTGTAGCAAACAAGGAAAAGGCAGAAGCGCCGAAAGCTTCGCAAAGTTCTGCAACAGAGAATGTTCCGGCAGATACAAATGGAAATCTTACAGGCATTCATTCTCCATATGTAGGGTCCATTATTCTTGTGAACGATGAAGGTAAACCATATGTGAACGCATCGGATACCGTTAAAAAAGGCCAGCTATTATGCAGAATAGAAGCAATGAAGATGTTTAACGATATTACATCTCCTGTTGATGGAACAGTCAGAAATATTCTGGTTAAGAATGGTGACATGGCAGAGTATGATCAGCTTCTGTTTGAGATAGAAGAGAAATAATGAGGTATAAAAGTGTTCAAAAGAGTATTGATAGCCAATAGAGGAGAAATAGCTTTAAGAGCAATTCATGCCTGTAAAGAACTGGGGATAGAAACTGTGGCTGTATATTCTGAGGCAGATAGTCAGTCTCTTCATGTAAAATACGCAGATCACGCAGTTTGTATTGGTAAAGGTAAAGCTGCTGAGAGTTATCTATATTCTTATAATGTCTTTGCTGTAGCAGAGAAATTTGAGGTAGATGCAATTTATCCGGGTACCGGATTTTTCTCGGAGAATAGCATTTTTGCTTCACTTTGCGAAAAATATGGATTTACGTTTGTGGGAACGACAAGCAAAACGCTGGATCTTTTGACTGATAAGCTTTCAGCAAAAGCCTGTGCAGTCAGCATAGGAATGCCTATAGCAAGGGCATCTGATTCAGTGGTCACTTCTGTGGCTGAATGTACTGCTATTGCGAAGGACATAGGTTTTCCTGTGCTTATCAAGGCATCCGAAGGGGGCGGCGGAAAAGGCATCCGTCTTGTGAATAGCGAAAATGAGATTGAGAGTGCCTATACCAGCTGTAGTGAGGAAGCCAGAAACTACTTTAAATCAGATAAATTGTTTGTTGAAAAATTTATTGCTGATGCCAGACATGTTGAAGTTCAGATTCTGGCAGACCAGCATGGCAATGTAATTCACCTTCTTGACCGTGACTGCACCATGCAGAGGCGTAATCAGAAGCTTATAGAAGAAGGCGTAAGTACCTTTGTTGATAAAAGTGTCAAAAAACATATGTATGAGGATGCTATTAACCTCATAAAACATATTGGTTATTTTGGTGCTGCTACGGTTGAGTTCCTTGTAGATAAAGACATGAATTACTATTTCATGGAAGTCAATCCAAGAGTTCAGGTAGAACACCCTGTAACTGAGCAGATAACCGGAGTTGATATTGTTAAACAGCAGCTTCTTATCGCGGCAGGAGAGAAAATGTCTGTAAAAGAATCAATAAAGACTCCGAAAGGCCATGCAATCGAATGCCGTATAAATGCAGAAGATGTATCAAGTAATTTCATGTGCTCAACAGGAAAAATCAAGGAATGCTGTTTCCCAAGAGGTGGTGGAATCAGAGTTGAGTCGCATATCTGTGAAGGATTTACGGTAACTCCGTTCTATGATTCAATGCTTGCCAAGATAATAACCTTTGCTGATACAAGAGAAGCAGCCATCAGGAAAATGCTTATAGCACTTGATGAGACATATATTGAGGGAGTAAAGACAAATATTGAGCTTCAAAAAACACTCCTTATGACAGATGAATTCAATTCCGGCAAATTTAATACTCATTTTGCTACGGATTTTATTGAGAAAAATTACGGAAAATAATAATCGGAGTTTGTGCATATGAGAACGTTCTTTCTTTTTGCCGGTCAGGGGTCTCAGTTTTATGGTATGGGTAGCCGCCTTTATCAGGATGATGAGTTTTTTCATAAGCATTTGGATGAAGTTGGAGAATGCATACTAAAAACTACCGGTAAGGATATTCTGCCTGTGATGATGGATTTAAGCAAAAGGGCAGAAAAATTTGACGACTTATCCATATCAAGTTACGCGATACTGGCTTTTGAAATTGCAGCAGCCAAAATGCTCATGGACTATGGAGTAAAGCCGCAGGTGCTGATAGGGTGCAGCCTTGGAGAAATAACGGCACAGGTAATAAGCGGTGCCATAAGCATGGAAGAAGCTGTTTCCCAGATTCATCTCCATGAGAGCATATTTTACGATATGAGACAGGAAGGCTGTTGTATGGTAACAGTTGGAATGCAAAAGGATGAGCTTGACCTGACACCTTTTGAAGGCTGTGACATTATTTCAGCGAGTTTTGATCGACAATTTGTGGTTTCAGGACCTGCTGCGAGCATAAAAAAGCTCTCGGTAAAGCTTACAAAGGACAATGTTCCATTTCTCGAACTTCCGGTAGCATTTCCCTTCCATACAGCCGGTATGGACAGATATGAAAAAGAGTATCTTAAGCAGATGGGGGAAAGAGGTCCCGGAGAAAGAAAACCAAAGTATGAGCTTTTTTCCTGTGTGGACCTGAAAAAAGTAACTACTATTGATGATAAATACCGTTGGAGTGTTTTAAGGGAAAAGATAAAGTGGCTTGAGTGTGCGCAAAAGATTGCAGAAGATGACAACCTGTATATAGATTTCTCAGCTGACGGAGAACTGGCTGCATCATTAAAACATCTTTATCCAGATAATAAAAACGTCTACAGAATATCCACTGCATTTAATTCTCCTGTTGATGTGAAAAAAATGGTAGAGGAGATAAAAGAGAAAGGAGTAAAGGCATTGAAAGCATACGTATTTCCGGGACAGGGATCACAGGAAAAGGGCATGGGTGCAGAATTATTCGATGCCTTTCCGGAGTTGACCAGGAAAGCAGATGAGATTTTAGGGTATTCCATCAAACAGCTATGTCTTGAGGACCCTGACGGAGTGCTTAACAACACAAGATATACCCAGCCGGCTCTTTTTACAGTAAGTGCGCTTGGATATCTAAAAAAAATGCAGGATGGAGAAGAAAAACCTGATTTCGTTGCAGGTCACAGCCTTGGAGAATACTCTGCACTTTTTGCCGCGGGAGTTTTGGATTTTGAGACGGGACTTAAGCTTGTAAAAAAACGTGGTGAATTGATGAGCCTTGAAGAGGGCGGCGGAATGGCTGCTGTCGTGGGCCTGGAAAGAGAGAAGGTTGCAGAGGTTCTAAACAGAAATGATCTCGATGCGATCGATATCGCCAATTTAAATACACCTAATCAGATTGTAATTTCGGGAAAAAGGAAGGATATAGAGGCGGCAGAGCAGTTCTTTACTTCTGAAGAGGGCTGCATGATGTACAAGGTATTAAATGTAAGCGGAGCATTTCATTCAAGGTACATGGAAAATGCAAGGCAGGAGTTTACAAAAGAGCTTTTGAAAGCGGATTTCCATAAAGCGGAAATACCTGTAATAGCCAATGTAACAGCACTTCCTTATGACGAAGAAAAAACAGCGCTTATCCTGTCAAAACAGCTTATATCATCTGTTTACTGGACTGATATAATCCGCTTCATGATGGCTCAGGGAGTTGAGACCTATGAAGAGATAGGGCCGGGAAAAGTCGTAACGGGTATGGTCAGAAAGATAACCAGAATGGTTAAGCCCCTTACTGATGATGAGATAGATGAGCTCAAGAATAAGGCAGAAGAAGTACTTAAAGAAGATCTTCCGAGAAAAAAAGAAGATGATAATAAAGAAGAGGTCACTACGGAAGTTCTCACTGAACAAAGACCGGCTGATGCAAATTGTGATACAGATTTTAAACTTGGAAGCAAATCTTTCAGAGATACATACAATCTCAGAGAGAGCTATGTTATTGGCAGCATGGGAAGAGGAATTTCAGGTGCTGAAGTTTTAAAGAGTGCTGCAAGGAATGGACTTCTTTCCATTGGAGGAACCGACGGACTTACACAATCCCAAATACGAACTCTCATACAGGAAGCGAAGGTTAATGATGAGAACAGCGCAGTACAGGGCTTTCATATGTCCTATGCCTATTCCGAGAAAAATGAGAGTGAACTTATAAATCTTTATCTTGAGGAGAAAGTAAAGCTTTTGTTCGTATCAGGCTACTCTACAGTCAGTAAGAACCTGATAAAGTACAAAGTTAAAGGGCTCTCTAAGGACGCAGATGGAAACATCCGTGAGAATAACCATATCATGGCAAGCGTTTCCAGAACAGAGGTTGCGGAAAGCTTCATGAAACCGGCCCCGGAGAGAATAATAGATGCTCTTTTGAAAGACGGAGAGATAACAGATGAGCAGGCTCTTTTGGCGAAGAGTGTTCCGGTCAGTCGTGATATCTGTGTTGAAGCAGATGGAGGCGGATATACCAACAGGGTCAGTATGTTTGCAGCTTTTCCGGCAATAGAAGCTATTGCAAAAAAAATAAATAAAAGTAATGGTTATTCAGAAAAAATCCGCGTGGGCGTCTCCGGAGGAATTGGAAGTGCCAAGGCCGCGGCTGCAGCTTTCCTGATGGGAGCGGATTTCATAGTTACAGGTTCTGTTAACCAGTGCACAGTGGAAGCAAGTACCAGCGATACAGTCAAAAAGATGCTCAGTTCTTTGACGATTCAGGATATAGGGTATGTCAGTGCCGGAGACATCTATGATCCAGGACGTATGATACAGGTTGTGAAAAAAGGTAGCTTATTCAAGGCAAGAGCTGACAAACTGTACAGGATATGCCAAAGCGGAGAGGGAATAAAAGCCATTGATCAGGGAACAAAGGAGCAGCTTGAAACCCGGTACTTTGGCAAGAAGATAGAAGAAATAATTCAGGAGATACTTCTTGAAGATGTTGGAGAACACCCACAGGAACAGCTGGTTCTTTTGTATAAGTGGTATTTGAAAAAAGCTATGGAATGGGCTATTGAAGGTAACGATGACAAACAGACGGATTATTGCATTATGTGCGGATGTTCAATTGGTTCCTTCAATGAAATGGTAAAAGGAACAGAGCTGGAATCCTGGAAGAACAGGACAATAGAGAGCGTTTCCAAAAAAAGAATGAATGACGCTGTGACAGAAATAAGAAGTTTTGTAAATGGCAGATTGAATTGATTATAGAAAGACGAGGGAAGACCTATGGCAGGAAGAGTAGTTGGAATTGAGGCAATGAATTGCTATGGAGGAACTGCATGCCTGGATGTTTTTGAACTTGCCCAATATCGTGGACTTGACATGAGCAGATTCGAAAATCTTCTTATGAAGGAGAGAACCGTTCCAATGCCGTATGAAGATCCTGTTTCTCTGGGCGTAAATGCAGCAAAGCCCATAATTGACGCCTTATCAGAGGAAGAAAAAAACAGGATTGAAATGGTAGTTACCTGTTCGGAATCCGGCGTTGATTTTGGTAAATCAATGAGTACCTATATTCATGATTATCTTGGCCTTAACAAAAACTGCAGATTATTTGAGGTTAAGAATGCATGTTATTCGGGAACTGCAGGTTTTCAGATTGCTCTCAACTTCATACTTGCGGGAGTATCCCCGGGAGCAAAGGCTCTAGTTGTGGCTACAGACCTTGCAAGGTTTATGGCAGCTGATGGAGGTGAGGCTTTGCAGGCGGACTGGTCCTTTGCTGAGCCAAGCGGAGGCGCAGGTGCAGTTGCTATGCTCGTCAGTGACAAACCTTATATTTTCAATATTGATATCGGTGCTAACGGCTATTATGGCTACGAGGTAATGGATACCTGCCGTCCTATTCCGGATAGTGAGGCAGGAAACTCGGATCTGTCTCTTCTTTCATACCTTGATTGCTGTGATGCGGCATTTAATGAATACAAGAAGAGAGTTCCGGAAGCAGATTATCAGACTACATTTCAGTATCTGGTTTTCCATACACCTTTTGGCGGAATGATAAAGGGTGCACACAGGAACAGAATGCGTAAGGAATATAGAATGAAGCCTGACCTTATCGAACAGGATTTTCAGAAAAGAGTAATGCCCGGGCTTACATATTGTCAGAGAGTCGGAAACATAATGGGTGCCACAATTTTTATGTCACTTATGAGCACTATCTGTAACGGTGAATTTGATAATCCCAAGAGAATTGGATGTTTTTCCTATGGCTCAGGATGCTGCTCCGAATTTTATAGCGGAGTAGTTACAAAAGACGGAGCTGAAAGATTGAAGGCACGAAACTTCGCTAAGGAACTTGATAACAGATTTAAGCTGAATATCGACCAGTACCTAGATTTGCTGAATTTAAACGGCGCGGTTGCCTTTGGTACCAGAAATACCAAGATTAACAAGGACATCGTTCCTGAGACTTTGCAGGGAAAACGTGACAGAAAGATTCTTGTTCTTGATGAAATTAAGGAATTCCATAGGGAATACGTCTGGATGTAACAATTTGGAGGGCAGATAGTGGAGGATAATTCCATTCAGTTAAGAAAACAGGGCAGTGTTACCTTTATACGCATGCAGAACGGTGAAAAAAACTGTATTAATGCCAAACTGATAGATGAACTTACAAGTGCATTGGAAGAATGCGAGAGAGATTCAAATGTCGTTGTTCTTGAAGGAAATGATAAGTATTTTTGCTATGGAGCAGATTTTGCGCAGATAAGTGACAACACTGTGAACAAAACCGGTACGAATGCAAATCCGGCAACTCTTTTTGACCTATGGAAAAAAATGAGTGAAATGCCCTGCATCATAATATCCCATGTTCAGGGGGCAGTTAACGCAGGTGGAGTGGGTTTTGTAAGTGCCAGTGACATAGTTATTGCAAGTCCGGATGCTGCGTTTAGTCTTTCCGAGCTGCTGTTTGGTCTTATGCCTGCTATGGTAATGCCTTTTTTGATAAGGCGAGTTGGTTATTCCAAGGCGAATTTTATGACACTTACTACCAGAGCTATTGACTGTAACCAGGCAAAAGATTTTGGACTTGTGGATATCCTTAGCGATAACAGTACAGCTGACCTTCGAAAGCTTCTTGCAAGGATTTCCAAGATTCCGAAGGATGGAATAGAGAGATACAAAAGATATGTAAACAAGCTAAGCCCTATCGATGAAGATATCCGTACTAAAGCGATAGATGCAAATCTTGAAGTCTTTACTGATGAAGTGAATTTAAAGAGAATCGCAGATTTTACCCTTTCCGGTAAATATCCGTGGGAGTAGTGCTTATGGGACAAGTAGTTTTTTTGGAAAAGATCAGACAGGGCGTGGCACTTATAAGAATGCAGGATGAAGAAAACAAAAACACTTTTACGGAGCAGCTTATAAGTGAACTCATATCCTGTATGGATGAGGCGGAAGCTGATCAGGAGAATAAGTGCATTATACTGACCGGATTTGGAAATTATTTCGCAACCGGCGGGACAAAAGAAGCTTTGATTTCCATTCAGGAGGGCAAAAACAGTTTTTTGGATGCAGGGAGCGGTGATAAGAATGTCTATAACCTTCCGCTTAATTGTAAGATTCCTGTAATTTCTGCCATGCAGGGACATGCCATTGGAGGCGGTCTTGCCATGGGACTGTTTGCAGATATCGTTATCCTCGGAAAAGAAAATATTTACAGTGCAAGCTTCATGAAATACGGATTTACCCCGGGCTTTGGTTCTACCTGTATTTTCCCGGAAAGACTGGGGAATACTCTCGGATATGAAATGCTGATGACAGCCAGAAATTACAGAGGAGCAGAGCTTGAAAAAAGAGGTGTTCCATTTCAGGTTTTCCCAAAAGCACAGGTTTTGGATGCAGCTGTAGAGGTTGCGGAGATTCTTGCGGAAAAGCCAAGAAAATCGCTGGAGATATTGAAGGAACATATGACAAAAGATATAAGGTCAAAGCTTCCTGAAATTATAGATAAGGAGATGAAAATGCATGATGAGACGTTTCATCTTCCTGAGGTAAAAGAGAACATTTTGAAACTTTATAGCTGATAAGGAGAAAATCTAATGACAAAGGACGAACTGTTTAATTCTATCAAAGAAGCCATTGAATGTGTTTTACCGGAAGCAGCAAGCGATGATCTTACCTGTGAAGACAGCCTTAAAGAAATCGGAGCCAATTCTGTCGATAGAGCAGAAATTCTCATGATGCTTATGGAAGATGCCGGAGTGAAGATCCCGATGGTTTCCTTCGGAAACGCCAAGGACATAGGCGAAATCCTGGATATAGTTCTTGAGGCATTGAATTAAAAGTATAGGGAGCTGAATACCGTTATCGCACGTCTTTTGGGCGATTACGGTATTCGTATCCGACCGGATTTAGTCAGATAATAAACTGGCGTTATTAGAGGAGTAGTGTATGAAAGGAAATGATGTCGCTATTACAGGAGTTGGGATTGTCTCTTCAATCGGAAATAATGTGGAAGATTTTGACAAAGCTCTTTTTGACATGCAATCAGGGCTTAAAAAGTATGACAGTCCATTTCTGAAAGTAATTGGTAAGATATCAGATTTCGATTTTGACAAAGCTCCTGTTTTTGATACTGTCCCTCCTGAAATCAAAAGTAAGGCTATTAGTCTGTGCAGGAGGTCAGGTCTTGCGGTTAAGACAACGGTAGTTGCAGCTCTTGAAGCTTATTTTAAGGCAAGAGTACAGGATATCAGTTCTGAGGATGTTTCAATTCTTACGGCAGGTTCTAACCTGGCTCAGGGAACAATATATGAAGTGTACAAAAAAGCTTTTGATTCTCCTGAGTTTGTTTCACCCTCTTATGCTACCTGGTATTTTGATACCAATATAAATGGCATATTAAGTGAACTTTTGGGAATAAACGGAGAAGGAATGTCCATAGGTGCTGCTTCGGCCAGCGGAAACGTATGTCTATTTCAGGGGATGCGTATGATACGACATGGTGATACTAAGGTATGTATCTGCGTTTCGCCTTTGTTTGATTTTTCGGAGGTTGAACTGAGTGCATTTTCAAATTTGCAGGCACTGGGTGATTACAGTCAGTTTGAAGATCCCATGAAAGCCAGCAGACCGTTTGACGAAGGTCATATGGGATTCGTTCCGGGACAGGCTTCGGTATGTATTGTTCTTGAAGAGTGTCAAAGCGCCAGAGAACGTGGTTGCGATATACTTGCGCTTCTTTCCGGAGGCAGTATAAATCTTGATGGCAATCATTTACCAAATGCCAGTGAAGAGGGCGAACTTAAGGCTATGACCCGTGCTCTTTTGGATTCCGGAATCAGTGTATCAGACCTTGATTATATAAATGCACATGGGACATCGACTCCTGCGGGGGATATTACTGAAGCAAATGCGATAGAAAGACTTCTTTTGAAAAACAAAGACAAAGTTTATATTAACTCGACAAAATCTCTGACAGGACATTGCCTGTATTCAGCGGGTATGCTGGAGGCACTTGCCACAGTTTGTCAGATGCGCGGAGATTACATTCACGGAACCAGAAATTTAGAAAATCCCGTTTTGGATTCACTTAAGTTTGCAAAGGAGACAGAAAAGAATTGTCATGTAACCTATGCTCTTAGTAACTCTTTTGGGTTTGGGGGAATAAATTCTTCTCTGGTGATCAGGAATGTCAGATAACTAGTGTGGTATTGCAATAGCTCTTGTATTTAAGCAATAATGCAACGGTGGGGTAAATATTATGGCAGAAAAAAAGCAGATAAAAGATGATGTTGCCATAATCGGTATGGCGGTAAAGGTAGCCGGAGCAGATAATTATCAAAAATTCTGGGAGAACCTTAAAGAAGGCAGGGAATCCATTTCGGAAATCCCTAAAGACCGCTGGGACTGGAAACAGTTCGGCTTTATTGATGACGAGAAAAAGCGGGAAGTAAGCCGCTGGGGTGGATTTATCGATGATGTAGCCTGCTTTGATCATCCGTTTTTTTCTGTGTCCAAACATGAAGCAGATAACATGGATCCTCAGCAGAGAATACTCATGGAACAGTCTTGGAAGTGTTTCGAGGATGCGGGAATCTGCCCGGAGCATTATGCCGGTCATCAGATTGGTGTGTTCATTGCCTGCCTAAATACACATTTTAAAGATTTACTAGAGCGCAATCAGGAAACAATTGACCCTCATCATCTTACAGGAACCGGATTCTTTGCTCTGGCAAATCGTCTTTCATATTTCTATGACTTCAGAGGCCCGAGCATTTGCATAGATACTGCCTGTTCAGGCGGACTGGTAGCAGTTAAATATGGCGTCGACTCCATTCTTTCAGGCGAAAGTGAAATGGCTTTAGTTGGAGCGCCTAATATTTTGATTGCTCCGGATAATCATGCTATTTATTCTTCGCTTCACGTTCTTTCACCAACCGGCAAGATATATTGCTTTGATAAAGAGGCCCATGGCTATGTACGCGGTGAAGGCTGTGTTGTAGTTCTTTTAAAGTCCCTCAAAAAAGCTATTGCCGATGGCGATAATATCCATGGCGTTATAAAAGGAGCTGCCTTAAGTCATTGCGGTCATACTCCGACACTGACATATCCATCAGATGAGGAACAGGCAAGTGCCATAAGTAAGGCAATCAAAGCCTCCGGTGTAAGCCTTGATAAGATAAATTATATTGAACTTCACGGAACAGGTACCAGAAAAGGTGATCCTATTGAGTTTAGCGGCTTAACAAAAGCATTTGACAAAGTATCCGGTGAGCAGAAGATTTCAAAGAAAAACCTTAAGTGTGGACTTGGTTCTGTCAAGGCAAATATCGGACATCTTGAAAGTGCGGCAGGACTGGCGAGTCTTGCAAAAGTTCTTTTGGCCATGGAGCATGGAGAGATTCCAAAAACCCTTAACTTTACGTCTCTTAATCCGCTTATTCAGATGGAAGGTACGCCCTTCCACCTTGTAACACAGCCGGAAAAATGGGACGCAAAAAATAAGATTGCCGGGATAAGTTCATGGGGAATCGGTGGAACAAATTCCCATCTTATTCTGGAATCCTATGAAAATAAAAAAGTTTCTGATGAACAAGAGGATATATGGCATCTTCTTGTTCTTAGTGCTGCAACTGAGTCTGCTCTGAAAAGAAGTGCTGCCGAACTTTGCAGTTTTATCAAAGATAGCAACGATAGCCTTCAGGATATCAGCTACACTCTTATGTTTGGCAGGCAGCCACTAAGAGAGAGGCTGGCGTTTGTATGTAAGACAAAAGAGGAGGCTGTAGAATTTCTTTCAGATTCCGAGAATACTCTTTCGGAATGCCAAATTTCAGAAGATGAGCTTCCGGAGTTTTCGCTTAAACCAAGAAATACCAGGAAAAGTAAGGCATATCAGAAGTTCCTGACGACTCTTGGAGAAGCGTTTGTTGGCGGGATTGATATCAGAGACAGATTAACGAATCTGCTCACAGGAAGTAAGATACATCTTCCTACTTACTCCTTTGATAAAGTGGTCTGTGAACTTCCTAAAATTGGTCCGGTAAATGGTGTGCTTCCAATTGAAGAAAAAGAAAGCACTAATACTTTGGACGATAATGTGTATTACTATGCGGAAAGCTGGGTGCCGGAGGATATCCCGGGAAGAAATAAAGATTTAAGTGGAAATCTTGTAGTAATTGTACCTGAGGGTGAGGGAAAAGATGCTGCGTCAAAATATACAGGAAAAAATGTTTTGATTTTGGAAGCAGCATCCTCATACAAGGTAATAAATGACAAACTTATACACATTCGCTGTGAAGAAAGCGATGATTACGTAAAAGCTGTTAAGAGCTTTTTTACGGAAGGGCAGACTGAACTTGGAATCATAGATTATCTTGCAAGGAATGACAACTATAAAAAAGATCTGTATCTGCCGGCAGTACTTATAAAGGCTGTAGCAGAACTTTCTTTGAAAAAAACAGATATTTTATCCGTGGCAGAGTTTGAAAGCTCAGAAGAAAAGATGCTTTTAGACAGCTGTCTTGGATTTGAGCGGTCACTTTCAGTTGTACTAAAAGGCCTTACCATGCGCTTTATGATTGCAGAAAAAGGGCTTTTTGATGACAGTGACCTTATAGATGTTGCAACAAAAGAATATTTAAGCGCAGAAAAAGACAGCGTCCTTTATGAAGGTGGTATTCGCAAAAAGTGCAGAGTAAGGCAGGTAAGCCTTACTGATGATAAAGTAAACACCTTAACTAAAGACGGCGTATACCTTATGACCGGTGGTCTTGGAGGAATAGGTCAGAAATTTGCAGCATTTCTGTTAAAAGAGTTTAATGCAAATCTTGTTCTGACGGGAAGAAGCACCAAAAAGAGCAGATTAAAGGATATTGAAGAACTTAAGAAATTTGGGGGAAACGTAGATTATATTCAGGCAGATGCAGCTTCAAAGGCGAATATCGGCAAAGTTATTTCTTTTATCAAAAAAACATACGGACGCATTGATGGTATATTTGCTCTGGCTGGAATAGAGAGCGAGGAGAGCATTCTCAAAAGAAACAGAGACGATTTTGAGAGAACACTTTCCGTAAAAATAGATGGTGCAAAGGTTTTAGACAAAGCCTTAGAAGAGCAGGAAATAAGTCCTGAATTCATATTGTATTTCTCTTCATCCTCAGCTTTCCTGGGAGACTTCGGAAGCTGTGATTATGCTGTGGCAAATCGTTTCTTAAAGTCCTTTACAGAAGAAACTAAAGATAAGGTCAGGAAACTGGCCATTTGCTGGCCACTATGGAAGGATGGAGGAATTTCTCTAAACAATAAAGACGCAGAGCGCCTTTATCTGTCTGCGAGCGGACAGGAATATATGACGTCAGACCTTGGCGTTGTCGTACTTAAGAAGGCTCTTTCTTCTAAGAATCCTCATGTGCTTGTGATGAAGGGCAAAAAGGAAAGCATTGACAGGATGCTTGGAGTATCCGCAAAGAAAGTCATTGTAAATGAGCCTGAAGATGATATGCCACTTAAGCAGAAAGTTCTAAGAGATCTTTTTGCTATCTCTGAAAGTGTCCTTGGAATGAGCATGAGCGGCTCTAATGCAGACACAAATTTTGCAGATATTGGATTTGATTCCATCATGCTTGAACATTTTGCAAAAAGCATCAGTGATAAGTATGGAATTGAAACGGGAACAGATATTTTCTTTGGATATCCAACATTTGGAGCTCTTGCAGGCTACTTGTCCGATAACTTTGCTTCTGATATCGGAAGTTCATACAGCAAAGGGGCTTCGGATGATGTAGAAGTGGATAAAAGCAGTGAGTCTGCTTACGCGCGCGGCAATGAGGAAGATAGTGACGGCATTGCAATAATTGGTATGAGCGGACAATTCCCTGATGCAGAGAATGTGGATGAACTATGGGAAATTTTGATTAATGGTTCGGAAGTAGTAGCAAAGGTACCGGAAAGCAGATTTGTTATAGAAGATGACAATAATTGCAGAATGGGTATGATACATGAGCCTGAGCTGTTTGATCCTCTGTTCTTTGGTATTTCACCAAGTGATGCGCATGAAATGGATCCTCGTCACAGGCTTCTTCTTGAAGAAAGCTATAAGGCTTTAGAGGATGCCGGACTTGGAAGTAAGGATACCGATGGAGCCGGTATTGGCGTATTTATAGGAGCTGAGGATGGCGACTGGAGAGTTGAGCAGAGTGATAGTGCCAAGATTACCAGTGCTCACGAGGGCATAATGGCATCAAGACTTGCATATATGCTGAATTTCAGCGGCCCTTGTATGAGTATCAATACTGCCTGCTCATCCGGTTTAACAGCTTTTCATCAGGCGGTTCTTGCCATAAAAAATGGTGACTGCGACACAGCTATTGTAGGAGGAGTTAATTTAACTCTTACCAAAAGAAATTATATGAGCATGAAAAATGCAGGAATGCTGTCAAAAGATGGCAGATGCAGAACCTTTGATAACAGTGCAAGCGGCATGATTCCGTCAGACTCAGTTGCAATGCTCGTTTTAAAAAGACTATCTCTGGCAAAAAGAGACAGACATAGAATTTACGGCTTGGTTAAAGCTACGGGAATAAACTACGATGGAAAATCCTCAGGAATAACTGCGCCAAATCTGGTAGCACAGGAGAATCTGTATCGCAGAGTATATGAAAACGGTCCGGTAGATCCCAGAGAGCTTAGCCTTATCGTGACACATGGTACAGGCACAAGATTGGGAGACCCGATAGAAGTAAATGCGCTAAAGAATGCTTTCGGAAAGTGGAACCTGAAAAAGGAGAGCTGCAGTCTTATTTCAATTAAACCAAATATTGGACACAGCCTTGCGGCTTCAGGCATTGTGAATCTCATTGCAGTTCTCCTTTCCATGAAGAATGAGATCATTCCCGGATGCATAAATTTTGAAAATATAAACAGTCAGATTTCACTGAAGGATTCTCCTTTTGTAATTAACTTAGAGAATCGCCCCTGGAAAGCTGAAGATGGATACAGGCTTGCCGCAACTAACTCTTTTGGTATGAGTGGCACTAATGTCCATGTGGTTGTGGGAAGTTACAGCCAAAAGCATGAGAGCAGGAAATGTAATTCTTATCTGATGCTCTTTTCAGCAAAAACAGAAAATGCTCTGAAGCAGAAGCTATCCGATATGAGGGCATATCTTAAGATGCACCGGGATGCAGATATGACCTCGATTTCATACACACTTATGGAAGGGCGGTCACATTATGCATATAGATGTGCATTAGTTGCAAGGGATGTGCAGGACTTTATAAGTGCTCTTGAAAAGGCGTTTAGTGAGCCTGCAAGAGAGGTCACACCTGACTTTTATGAAAAAGAATCAGAACAAAACCGCATAAAGGATTTGCTTAAGAAAGCTTCTGTTAACTGTGATGAAGCTATGTTAAAAGAGCTTGCGGAAAGCTACCTTTCAGGCTATAGCCTTGATGGCAATATTTTGCTTTCAGAATATGAACCGGAAAGGATATCTCTTCCAAAATATCCTTTTGAGAATGTTCCCTGTTGGAATAGGGAGAGATGTGCTGACAGCATTCTTGTGCCAAGGTGGGATACTGTTTCTGAAAAGATATCTCTTTCAGACAGAGATATGCTCATAATCTGCAAGGACAGCGCGGCTTCAGAAAAGCTTCAAAGAATCTTTGAAAAGGCAAGGATAACAAAAGAGCCTGATGAGATTAAAGCTGCAAATAAAACGATAGTTTATGTTTCCAAAGAAGGTATAGTAGATGCCTTTAGGACAACAAAACAGTTACTGAATATATATGGCACTGACCAAAAGCTGACACTGGTTGTTCTTACTTTCGGAGGACAGGAAGGCCCTGAACTTAATGTTTCTGATCCGGAGGGAGCGGGAGTAGCAGGATTTTTTGGTGTACTTGCAAAAGAAGTACCTAACTGGAATATAAACGTTCTTAACTTTGGAGCAGCAGAAGACCTGACAGATGACATAAGGAACATACCGGCTATTAGATCAGGTGAAACAGCGGGGTACGGACATGACACCTGGTCTGTAAGGAAGATGGTCCCTGTAAAGCTTTATGATGATGGTTTTACAGGTCTTAGAGAAAACGGTGTATATGTGGTAATAGGCGGTGCCGGCGACGTTGGAAGCTTATGGACCGAGTACGCTGTAAGAAGCGTAAATGCAAAGGTTATCTGGTCAGGCAGAAGAGCAATTAATGATGAGATAGAAAAGAAATTGGACTATATCGAGACATTTGGAAAAAGACCTGTATATGTTCAGGGAGACGCTCTTGATAGAAGATCACTTGAAGAATTAAAGAAAGATGTAGAGGAAAATTATGGAAAGATAAACGGCGTAATCTTTTCTGCGGTGGCTGATTTTGATCGCGGCATTCAGAGTATGGATGTAGCTGAGTTTGAGAAGATTGTAGCCCTTAAAACTGTCGGATGTGTAAACACAAACGAAGTATTTGGAAATGACAGCCTTGACTTTATACTTTTCTTCTCATCCTCATCAGCGATAGATATGCCTCTTGGTCAGGCTGGATATGTATCAGGATGCTGCTTCCAGGATGCCTATGCGCATATGATCAGCAAAAAGAGTAATTATATGTGCCGTACTGTCAACTGGGGATTCTGGGGAAATGTAGGTGCAGGCAAAACTATGCCAAAATCTATTCTCTCAAGAATACAGTTGTCCGGAATGGGAGCATTGGATCCGGAAAGTGCATTTTATAGCCTTAGTAAGTTCCTTAAATCAGATCAGGTTCAGGCAGAGTACGTAAATATGATCTGCTTAAGTAATGCTGAATCTGTAAATGTAAAGGCTGCTGAGATACGTACTGAAAAAGTAATATCCGTATCAGAAAAGGTAGATGCAAAGCAAGCTCCTGCATCAGCAGAGGATTATGTACTTGATACACTTGTGGCAGTGCTGAAGCTTCAAAGGCAGCAGATTGATAAGAGACAGCGCTTCGAAAACTATGGAATTGATTCAATTACTATTTTGCAGCTAATAGATGAATTCCGTAAGACAATACCTGATTTTGAAAGCACTGCTTTTTATGAGTGCCAGACTATTTCGGAACTCATAAATTATATTGATAAAAATTATTCCAAAGAACTTGGTAATATCAGCAGCAATATGACAGTTTCCGTTAAAAACGATGAGACGGTTCATGCTCCTGTAGAACAATCTGACACGGATATAGCTGTCATAGGTATGAGCGGACGTTTTGCAAATGCTGATAACATAAGTGAATATT
>JAEEGF012180697.1_pt1 | contig 32380 bp, 31 predicted proteins | sample 9134171 | NCBI WGS metagenome assembly JAEEGF01 (sample SAMN16246542, study PRJNA631951) | gut metagenome | biome: gut microbiome; feature: rumen; material: AP-attached | host: Bos | place: Iran: Karaj | collected 2018-10 | reverse complement strand
TAGTCTGTAGGGCTTTTTTATATTTCCAATTTAAAATAATTTTTAAATAGCTTTGACATAAGAGAATTAAAGTGTTAATCTTAAGGTGTAATTAAAATAAATTTTAAATAGCTATTTATAAAGTTTAAACAATATGAAGGAAGGTGATCATACGGCTAAGGCAAATAGTTTTAAAGTATTATCTGATAAACAAAGAAGGGATATATTAGTTATGCTTAAGGATGAGAGACTTAATGCAGGGGAAATTGCTCAAAAGTTAGGCGTTAGCCCGGCAGCTCTTTCGTATCATTTGAAACTTCTAAAGGAAGCAGATTTAGTTATGGAATATAAGGAGAAAAATTTTATTTATTATGAAATTAACGCAACAGTTTTTCAAGAGTTAGTTATGTGGATTAGTCAATTTAAAGGAGAGTAAGATTATGAAGAATAATGTAATTAGAAAAATTATGTGTGTATTAGCGCTTGTTAATTTAGTAGTAATGGCTGTGTTAATGAGCTTTTTACCTGAAAAGATGCCTATGCATTATGATTTAAATGGAGTTGTGGATAGATGGGGAAGTAAATATGAGAATTTCATTTTCCCAATTATAATTATTGTAATGGGGATTTTTTGGATAGCATTTTCAATGTATTTTGAAAGAAAGGCAAGAAAGACTAGTGAAGAAAAGGAAATTAAATCTCTAGAGGCTAATGCTAAGGTGCTAGATATTGTGGGATTATGTCAAACGCTCTTTTTTATTTTCATGGAAGCTTTTGGCCTTTATAAAGCTATTAACTTAATAAATACGGATGCTACAACAATGTCAGTGGATAGTACTAAAATTGAAATAATTGGAACGGGAGTACTATTAATTGTATTAGCTAACTTTATGACTAAGGCAAAGATGAATAAATACGTGGGAATAAGAACTTCTTATAGTATGTATAATGACAGAACTTGGAGAAAATCTAATAGATTTGGCGCCTATGCACTTATGATTAGCGGACTTTTAATTATTGTTACAGCCGTATTTATAAAGCAATCAATTGTTGGAGTTTTTCTAATGCTTGCTTATATATTAGTGGCAGTTATAGCAATTATGATATATTCTAAAAAAGTATATGATGAAGAAAGAACAAAACAATAAATGTAAAGTAATATAAAGGAGGTTTTTATGTCAGTTAATGTTAATGATTTTATAATTTCAAAGGAAAAAATATATTTAAAAGATGAGAATGATAATATAATCGCTTATGTTGATTTTCCTGAGTTTGAAGAAGGAAAGGTTGAAGTTACACATACAGTTGTTGATCCTTCTTTAAGAGGACAGGGAGTTGCAGGAATATTAATGGAATTATTAGTTAAGGAACTAAGGAAAAGAAAGGCTAAGGCAGAACTTACTTGTTCTTATGCAGTAAAGTGGTTTAATAAGAATAAGGAATACAGTGACTGCTTAATTGATCCAGAGGATGAAGCTAGAAAGGCTTTGGAAATGACAGGAAATGAGGCATGCGCTATTCCTAAACATAGAAAGTAAAGTAACTAGAAAAAGAGGAAGAAGGAGCTAAATATGAAGTGCGATAAGAAAAATATGCTGCTCTATGCAGTTACAGACAGAGCCTGGACAGGTAAACAAAGTCTTTATGAACAGGTAGAGGAAGCCCTTAAAGGTGGAATTACTTGCCTTCAGTTAAGAGAAAAGAATTTATCAGACGAGGAATTTTTAAAGGAAGCTATTAAGATTAAAGCTTTGTGTAATAAATACAAGGTTCCTTTTTTTATAAATGACAATGTGGAAGTTGCGATTAAATGTGGAGCTGATGGAATTCATGTTGGACAAGATGATATGGCAGCAGGAAGAGTAAGAGAACTTGTGGGAGACAAGATGATGATTGGAGTTTCAGCTCATTCTGTTAAAGAAGCGGTTGAAGCTGTTAAAAATGGCGCAGATTGTTTAGGGGTAGGCGCTATATTTTCAACATCAACTAAAAAGGATGCTAGTGTGCTTGACTTAAGTGTTGTATCTGATATCTGCAAGGCAGTATCTGTGCCAGTTGTAGCAATTGGTGGTATAAAAAAGGATAATATATCTAAGCTAAAGGGCACAGGAGTAGACGGAGTTGCTTTAGTTAGTGCAATATTTGCAGCCGATGATATAAAGGCTGAATGTGAGGAGTTAAGAAAGCTCTCAGCTGATATGATAAAGTAAATAATAGTCTTTTGGGATGATATAAAATTAAAAAGCTTGCTAGATTAGGAATAGGTTTTTCCTGCTCTAACAAGCTTTTTCTTAATTTGTAATTTCTACATGATTTTTAATGTTACTGTTCATAAGCTTTAGACAAAGATTTTTAATCTTATATCTATAGGCAAGTAACATTGAAAGAATTGCACCAAGATATGTCTGTGTAATTTCATAAGGCATAGTAATAATTGCATATTCCTTAGTACTATAAATAAAGGCCTTACCAAGTGTGTAGCCAAGAACCATAACAAGGCCACCAACAATAACAGCAATAGCTGAAGCAAGCTTAGGCTTGTTTTTAAGTGTGTGGTGTGCAATTAATGAAATAACGAATGCCTGTAAACCGTGAGTTACTAAAGAAACAAACATTGTTAGGGGATAGAAAATCATATCTCCAAAGAAGGAACCTACACCACCAACAATAAAAGCTTCAACAGGATTTAGTATTAAAGCAGCAAGGCAAATTACAGCATCACATAGATAAACATGTCCTCCAGGTACTGGTAGACCAAAGGAAGACATAATAATATTTAGAGCCATAAAAAGTGCGGTCATTGTAATTCTAATAGTTGTTATCTTAGTTGTATTTCTAGTATTTGTAGTCATTTTCCTTTAACTCCTTTACTTTTTGTTTCTGAAAGGTTACCATTAAACTGAGCATATAGAAATAACCAAAAAAGGAGTTTTTAATATAACCAGATGAATATAAAAATAGATTTTAATTTGGAAAAACCAGCATATATTCAGTTATACGAGGGGCTTGTAAAATGTATAGTTGATGGAGTTTATCCCTATGGCAGCAAGTTACCATCTAAGAGGATAATTGCTGCAGATACAGAAACTAGCGTAATTACAGTAGAACATGCAATAACTCTTCTTAATGAAGAAGGCTATACAAAATCAAAGGAAAGAAGTGGTGTCTTTGTTATTTTTAAGGATGAAGATTTTATTAGTAATCAGACCAAAAGAAAAGAAACTACAAAGATTATTAAAGATAAAAGTAATAGTGAGATTTTTAATGATACAGATTTTGGAAAAGATATGGAAAATGAAGAAAAGAAGGGAGATTTTCCAATTTCTGTATTAAATAAAACAATAAGAAAAATCTTGCTTGATTATGGTGATAAGCTTCTAATAAAATCACCTAATTATGGATGCATAGAGCTTAGAAATGAAATATGTTTTTATTTGGCAAGAAGCAGAGGAATATATATACAAGCAAAGCAAGTTATAATTGGTTCTGGAGCAGAATATTTTTATGGCTTAATTGCGCAGTTTTTAGGACATCAAAAATATGTAGCAATAGAAAATCCATCATATAATAAGATACAACAGGTATATGAATCTTTTGGTTTGGTTTGTGATATGCTTGATTTATCGGATAATGGAATATCATCGGATAAGTTGGAGATGACAAAGGCTAAATTATTACATGTAACACCTTTTAATAGTTTTCCATCGGGTGTAACAGCTGATATTTCTAAGAAAAATGAGTATTTAAACTGGGCGAGAAAAAGAGATGGGATAATTATAGAAGATAATTTTGATTCAGAATTAACAGTTTCAAGAAAACTAGAAGAACCCTTATTTTCCATGGCAAATGATGTAAATGTAATTTATATAAATACATTTTCACGAACAATTGCACCGTCTATGCGTATAGGATATATGATATTACCTAATAATTTGATTGAAGAATTTAAGAAAAAATTAGGCTTTTATTCATGTACAGTACCTATTTTTGAGCAATACTTAATTATGGAATTATTAAAAAATGGAGAATTCGAAAGACATATAAATAGAGTTAGAAGAAAAAAGAGAAATGAATTATAATAAAGATGTATCGGAAATAGTTGGTAATCACGTAAAAAAGACACCTGGTGATGATACTGAAGCAATTTTACATTGAAATTAAAATCTGTTATTATATGCTTTACTATTTAAATATAGAAAAAGCGTTTTCAGATATATTTTAGGGAAAGGCGGTAAGTTTATGAATCCAATGGATGAAATTTTTAAGAATAAGAAGGATGAAGATCTTGATGAAATCGAGAAACTCTTTAAGTATGCTAAATTAGATGATGCTCCAGATGAGGACAGAAACGATAAGAGCTATAATCCATTTAGTCATTTAGATGACGATGTTGAAGACTAGAATGAAAAGGACATAGGAATCAATTATTTTGATTCTTATGTCCTTTTTTTACAAAATTAAAATGTCTATTTTTTACAATATATAATATCTAATTTAAGATAGCTTCTTAACCACATCTGTAGGAGCCTTAGTGCAAAGGCTCACGATTACATTCACAATTAAAGCAATAATAAATGCTGGTAATAATTCGTAAATTGCAAATGCACCACCAAGTCCACTAATAACATATTTCCAAAGGAATACAACAATTGCGCCTGTAATCATACCAGCAAGTGCTCCTTCCTTAGTTGAACGTTTCCAGAAAAGTGCAAGTAAAACTACTGGTCCAAAGGCCGCACCAAAACCTGCCCATGCAAAGGAAACAATTGAAAATACAGAACTATTAGGATCTCTTGCAATAAAGATAGCAACTACAGAAATTAAAACTACAGTAATCTTAGCAACCTTTACTGAGACTTCGTCAGATAATTTTTTTCCAAAGAATGTTTGAATTAAATCTGAAGAAATAGCTGAAGCAGAGGCTAAAAGCTGTGAGTCAGCTGTGGACATTGTAGCAGCAAGAATACCTGCAAGGATAAGACCTGCAATAATTGCTGGGAATAAACCATAACTACTCATTAAATTTGCAATATGAATAATAACTCTTTCTGAGTCGGCTGTATTATTAAATGTAGGAATAACGCCTGTTGCACTCATTCCTAGACCTACAATACCAATAAGAAGTGCTACTGCCATGGAAATAACTACCCACACGCTAGCAACTCTTCTTGAAGTTTTAATCTTATTAACATCTCCAATAGCCATAAATCTAATAAGGATATGTGGCATACCAAAGTAACCAAGACCCCAAGCAAGCATTGAAATTGCAGTGATTGCTGAATAAGGTGAGGCGCTGTTAGTAGTAGCATCATGAACAGATGTAATACTAAAGAAACCTGGTAAGTCCTTAGCATTATCAATTACTGCATCAAGACCACCGGCCTGATTAATACCAAATAAAATAACAATAAATAGGGCAATTGTCATACAGATACTCTGAATAAGGTCTGTAGTACAAACGGCCTTAAAGCCACCCATTGTACAGTAAAGCGCAATAATAATTGCACTAACAACCATGGCGAGTAAATAGTTTACGCCAAATAATGTATTAAAAAGCTTACCGCATGCGGCAAAACCTGATGCTGTATATGGAATAAAGAAAACAACAATAATTAAAGCTGAAATACAAGTTAAGATATTTTTCTTATCTCCAAAACGCTTTGAGAAATACTCAGGAACTGTAATTGCTCCAAGAATTTCAGTTTGCTTTCGTACTTTCTTTGCTACAAAGAGCCAGTTAAGATAAGTACCTAGGGCTAAACCAAGGATTGTCCAAAATGGATCTGCAAGACCTGAAATATATGCAAGTCCTGGGATACCCATTAGTAACCAGCTACTCATATCAGAGGCCTCGGCGCTCATGGCAGTTACAAAGGGGCCTAACTTTCTACCACCTAAGTAGAAATCGCCAGTGTCTTCGTTACCTTTTGAGAAAATAATTCCAACTACAATCATCATTACAAGATAGAGGGCAATTGTAATTATCAAACATACTTGTGCTGTCATAAGTATAAGTCTCCCTTCTTAAATTTAAATAATGTATATATAATGTAACTTTACTTATTGATATTAAAATTTATATCAAAAGCAAGTGCATAATCTACGGAAGAATAATGTTATCACAAAGGGTAAATTATGCCAAATGAGTAAAGTTTCACTATGTCATAGTAACGTGCTAATAAGCCAAAGTCAATAAATTAATATTGTATTTAACTAAAGTATTGAAAAAAATACGTTTTACCTTGGATGAAAGTATGCTATAATACCTAAAGCCTATAATTATAATTAAAGGAGGATAATATAATAATGGCAGATATTTGTGAGAAGATGGAAGAACTTGGTGTTATTCCAGTCGTAGTATTAAATGATGTAAAGGATGCAGTACCTCTTGCTAAGGCATTAGTTGAAGGTGGTATCCCATGTGCTGAAGTTACATTCCGTACAGCAGCAGCTGAAGAATCAATCAGAGAAATCAAGAAGGCTTACCCAGAGATGTTACTTATCGCTGGTACTGTTCTTACAACAGAGCAGGTAGATAGAGCTGTAGCAGCAGGTGCAGAAATGATCGTTGCTCCAGGTTTTGATCCAGAAATCGTTGATTACTGTTTAGAGAAGAAGATCCCTGTTTGCCCAGGTATCGTTACTCCTTCTGAGCTTGCTCAGGCAGTTAAGAGAGGTCTTACAAGAGTTAAGTTCTTCCCAGCTGAAGCAGCAGGTGGACTTAAGATGATCAAGGCTATGACAGCAGCTTACACTAACGTAAGAATTATGCCTACAGGTGGTATCAACGCTAAGAACATTACAGAATATCTTGAATGCGATAAGATCTTCTGCTGTGGTGGTTCTTGGATGGTTAAGGGCGACTTAATCAAGGCTGGCGAATTCGATAAGATTAAGGAAATGACAGCTGAAGCTAAGGCAATCGCTGCAAGCGTACGTTAATTAGTATTTTTGTCGTAATAGAACATTAAATATGTATAAATCAAACCAATCGCTAGTGTATAATTACACTTGCGATTGGTTTTTTATTTTGGAGGTTTTATTATGATTACTAATTTTGGATTTATGCCAGATGGCAAAGAAGTATTTTTAGTAGAGATTAAGAATGAACATTTTAAGGCCAAGCTTATAAGCTACGGCGCAATATTAAATAGTTTCGAGACAGTAGATAATAAGGGGAATAAATTAGATATTGTCTTAGGTTTTGATACATTAGAAGACTACATTTTACAGGATAAGTGCTTTGGCTGCATCGTTGGTAGATGTACTAACAGAATTTCTAACGCCAGCTTTAAGCTAAATGGTGAAACTTATCATTTATATAAGAATAATGCCGGAAATTCTAGCCACGGTGGAAAGGTGGGCTTTGGAAAGAAGGCTTGGGATATTAAGGAGCACACTGAGGATAGCGTAACATTTCATATTACAAGTCCTGATATGGAGGAAAACTATCCCGGTGAACTAAGCTTAGATGTGAAATATTCTCTTACAAGCACAGGCCTTAAGCTTGAATATTTAGGACATACATCTAAGGACACAATTGTGAATTTAACTAATCATGCCTATTTTAATTTAAATGGTCATGCCGCAGGCACTATTGAGAAACATTTACTAACAATCAATGCCGATAATTTTGTTTGGGCAAATGAAAAGACAATCCCAGATGGAAGAATCCTTCCAGTAGCTAACACTCCTATGGATTTCAGAGAAGCTACTGAAATAGGAAAGAATGTCAACTCAGATTACGATCAGATTAAGTGGGCTAAAGGTTTAGATAGAAACTGGTGCATAAATGGTAATTTGCATGAACTTAATAAAGCTTGCGTATTAGAAAGCAAGGAAAGCGGAATAAAGCTAACTATTTCAACAACACAGCCGGGACTTCAGGTCTACACAGGAAACTATCTCTCTGGTAGTCGTCCTGCTAAGGAAAATGTTAACTATATAGATAGAGCAGGCGTGGCCCTAGAATGTCAGGGTTATCCAGATGCTATTAATCATGAGAACTTCCCATCAGTGGTTTTAAGGGCCGGGGAAGAGTATAGAGAAGAGACTGTATACGAGGTTGAAGTAAAGTAGCGCCTTGTTATTTGTAGTGATGTAAAATTGCAACATGTGTGGAAAGCCCGCATTAAAATTGGCTTCGCCAATGAGCGGGCGTTGGGTAGTGATGTAAAATCACTACAATATGCAAATTATTCGCAAAAATTATTGACAATAAAAATGCTCGGTGTTAAAATGCAAAAGGTTTGCAAATTATTTTTTATGTATTATAATATTATTTGCGTCGATAAAACACAGTCGTATATTATAACATAAAGGATTACAAGCGTAAGCTTGATCTAATGAGGAATAGAATATGAAAGAATATAAAACAAAAGCAAGAGATTGTATCTTGGATTATTTTAAGAATCATTGTGATGAAAGGGTAACAGCTGCAGAAGTTTACCAATTTTTAAAGGATAACGGTAATAACGTTAACTTAGCAACAATTTATAGAAACTTAGATAAGATGAGTGAAAAGGGAGAACTATTAAAATCTAAGAATGTCTCAGATGGATGCGCCTTTTATTCATACACTGAGAAGGGGGATTCTTGTTGTAAACATCTCCACTTACAATGTAAGATTTGTGGTCATGTTATACATCTAGAGGAAGATCTAATGAACATTTTATATAGCTATGTTAGTGATAAGATGGGATTTAGCCTCGATTGCAAAGAATCGGTTTTAATGGGAGTTTGTTCAAATTGCAGGTTAGAGGCTGAGAAAGAAGGCGTCTATGCTTGCCATAATGAACAAGAACATAAAGCAGGTATTTGTACCTGTGACCATCATGTTCATGCTAGTCACTCATAGAAAGGGAGTTAAGACATGAAATCCATTTTTAAGAATATTGTAACATTAGCTTTAGTTTTAACACTTGCAGTTAGTTCGTTAGTAGCTTGCGGCAGTGTGAAGAATTCACATTTACAGTCATCTTCAAATGATGATGCTAAGTACGAAATCGTTTGCACAATTTTCCCAATTTATGACTGGGTTAAGAATATCGTAGGTGATAATGATAATGTAAATGTAACACTTCTTTTAGATCAGGGAACTGACATTCATAGTTTCCAGCCAACAACAGCAGATATCGCATTAATATCTGACGCAGATATGTTTATTTATGTTGGCGGAGAGTCAGATGAATGGGCAGAAGATGCAACATCTGAGGCGGTAAACAAGAAGCAGATAGCAGTAAACTTAATGGAAATCCTAGATGATGAAGTGGTTGAAGAAGAAATCAAAGAAGGAATGCAGGCTGAGGAAGAAGATAGCGAAGAGGATGAAGTTGAATACGATGAACATGTTTGGTTATCTTTAAAGAATGCACAAACAATAGTTTCTCAATTGACAGATAAGATTTCTGAAATGGATGAAGCTAATCAAGAAACTTATGTACAGAATAGCGCAATGTATATGGCACAATTAGCAAGTCTTGATGCCCAGTATCAAGCAGTAATTGATATTGCAAGTCAGAAGACATTATTATTTGGTGATAGATTTCCATTTAGATATTTAGTTGAAGATTATAATTTGGATTATTACGCTGCTTTTGTTGGTTGTTCAGCAGAAACAGAAGCAAGCTTTGAAACAATTGCATTCTTAGCAGAAAAGTTAAAGGAATTAGGACTTAGCAAAGTTCTTATAATTGAGAATTCTGATGGAAAGATTGCTGATACAGTAATAGAGCAGTCAAAAACATCAGCTACTAAGGCAGTACTTAATTCTATGCAGTCTGTTACAGCAGATGATGTTAAGGATGGAATTACATATATTTCTATTATGCAAGACAATTTAGAAGTTTTAAAGGAAGCTCTAAATTAATATTTTTTGTATAATAAGGACATGAAAGGAAGTATAATATGTCTATTATTAAGGTTGAAAAATTAGCAGTAGGATATGAAGGTAGGGCAGTAGCGACAGACCTTAATTTTACTGTGAATGAGGGAGATTATCTATGTATTATTGGGGAGAATGGAGCAGGTAAAAGTACTCTTATGAAGACTTTGCTTCATCTTATAAAGCCAGTTTCAGGTGAACTATCTTATATGGATGGCCTCATGCCTTATGAAATAGGCTATTTACCACAGCATACTATCGTTCAGAAGGACTTTCCTGCCTCAGTAGAGGAGATAGTCCTTTCTGGACTTTTATCAAAGAGTGGACTACGTCCATTTTATACAAAAACAGAAAAGAAGATTGCACAAAGAGCTATGGAAAAAATGGACATTTTGGATTTAAAGAAAAAATGTTATCGTAACCTCTCAGGCGGACAAAAGCAGAGAGTTTTACTTGCTAGAGCTTTATGTGCAACTTCAAAATTACTTGTACTTGATGAACCTGTAACAGGTCTAGATCCTAAGGTTACAGAAGATTTCTATAAGCTTATTAAGCAACTTAATGACGAAGGTCTTACAATTATTATGGTAAGCCATGATATGCCATCGGCTATTCGTTATTCTAGCAAGATTCTACTAGTAAACCAGACACAGAAGTTCTTTGGTAAGACAAAAGATTATATGGCTAGTACAGCAAGAAAAGAATTCGATGGCGAACTTTGCGCTTTCGGAATAGAGAATGAAGGAAAGGAGAAAGATAATGGAATTAATTAATACACTCATTTATTATCTAAATTTCTCTTTTGTTAGATATGCAATTATCGTAGGAGTTTTAATTGCCCTTTGTTCATCACTTCTTGGTGTAACACTTGTATTAAAGAGATATTCCTTTATTGGTGATGGCCTTTCTCATGTAGCTTTCGGAGCTATGGCAGTGGCATCAGTAATGAAATTATCTAATAATAATATATTGATTTTGCCAGTGACTATTATTGCTGCGATTCTTTTACTTAGAACAGGACAGAATGCTAAGATAAAGGGTGATGCAGCCATTGCAATGTTATCAGTTTCATCGCTTGCGATTGGTTACTTACTTATGAATGTATTTTCAACTTCTGCTAATATTTCAGGAGATGTATGTACAACACTTTTTGGCTCTACATCTATTCTTACATTAAAACAGTCAGAAGTTATTATGTGTATTGTATTATCAATTGTTGTAATACTTACATTTGTTATTTTTTATAATAAAATTTTTGCAGTTACTTTTGATGAAAATTTTGCAAAGGCAACAGGTACAAAAACAGACCTATATAATCTTTTGATTGCAATTTTAATTGCAGTTGTAATTGTAATAGGAATGAATTTAGTAGGTTCACTTCTTATTTCAGCATTAATTATTTTCCCAGCGCTTTCAGCTATGAGAGTAATTAACCAGTTTAAGGGAGTTGTAATTGCATCGGCTATTATTTCGGTAATCTGTGCCTTAGTAGGTATATTTGCATCAATCCTTCTATCAACTCCAGTAGGTGCAACAATTGTTGCTGCTGATTTAGTGGTTTACTTATTAGCAATGCTTGTAGGGAGAGCACAGTAATGGGAAGATTTGAAAGAACTAAGAATTTAGTGGGTGCCACAGGCTTTGAAAAGCTAACTAATGCAAAGGTGCTTATCTTTGGCGTTGGCGGTGTTGGTGGCTATGTTGTAGAAGCCCTAGCTCGTTCAGGAGTAGGCTATATTGAAATCGTTGATAAAGACGTGGTTAGTGAATCTAATATTAACAGACAGATTATTGCCACAACTAAGACAGTGGGTCAAAGCAAGGTAGAAGCCTTTAAGGAAAGAATTAAGGATATTAATCCTGATTGCACAGTGGTTGCAAGACAGTGTTTTTATTTACCTGATAATAAAGATGAATTTGATTTTAGCCAGTATGATTACGTGGTGGATGCAGTGGATACTGTAACTGCTAAGCTATCAATTATTGAGGAAGCTAAGAGAGTAGATGTACCTGTAATTAGTGCTATGGGTGCTGGTAATAAATTAGATCCTACTAAGTTTGAGGTTGCAGATATTTTTAAAACATCCGTATGTCCTCTTGCTAAGGTTATGAGACGCGAATTAAAGAAGCGAGGCATAAAGAATTTAAAGGTGGTTTATTCTAAAGAGGAGGCAATAAAGCCTGAAGTAGATGAGGCCCTTTTACAAAAGGAATATGAAGAGACAAAAAAGAGACCAGTTGCTGGAAGTATTGCATTTGTGCCTTCGGTTGCAGGTTTAATTATGGCTTCTGAAGTTGTAAAAGATCTTTGTAACTAGCAAAATTTAGAATGTTTGATTTACTTCATATAAATGTGTAAGTTAAAAAACATGCCCCCTTGTTTCATTGTATATTTTATTAATGAATGGTATAATTACTTTACTGTATTAAACGTGATGACAATAAAATATATATGTGAAATAGGGGTTTTTTTTCTATGAAGTTTAAACACATTAGTACCAAATTGCTGTGCCTTCTTATACCAACAATTATCTTGGCAATGATTATACTTACAATAGTAAGTGCTAATTTAGCAAGATCGGAATTAATTAAAAGTAATGAGGAATTAATGGAGACATCTTTAAATGGAGAAGCCTATAATATTAATACTATCCTTATGGATATTTCTTCAACAGCTAATGCAGAAGCAGCAACAGGACAGAATTTATATCAAACAGCTTCGGCAGAAGATTTAGAGCAGTCTTTAAAATCAATTGTAAGTACCTATGATGGAATTTTAGGCTCAGGTTTTTGGTTCGAACCTAATGTATATAATAATAATGAAATTTGGGGTCCTTATGCTTACAGAGAAGGTAGTAGTATTGTAACAACATATGATTACTCTACAGCAGATTATGACTATTTTAGCCAAGAATATTATAAACTTGCAAAAGCTAATACATCAGCAGTCTTTACAGACCCATATTATGATGCAACAAGTGGAATGATAATGATGACTTGTGCAGCACCTATGTTTGATGCTAATAATCAATTTATAGGATGTGTTACAGTAGATGTTGAGATTTCTGATATTAAGGAAATTGCAACAAATATTAAGGTCGGTAAGACTGGCTATGCAATGCTTCTTACATCTTCAGGTATATTTATTGGATATAAAAATGATGCGTATATTTCAAAGGCAACTAATATTGTTAATGTATCAAATTCTTCTATGGCAGAAGCAGGTAAGGAAATTTTAAGTTCTGCTACAGGTACATCGGAATTTACTGATGATGATGGTGAAGATGTAGATCTTTATTGGAAGACAATTGATAAGACTAATTGGAAATTGGCTGTAATGATTAATCAGTCAGAATTAGAAGAACCAATTATTAGCTTGATTATAAAGATTGTTATTATATGTATTGTAGCAGTAATAGCTGTAGCTGCAGTTATATATTTGGTTGTTAAGCAGATTACTAATTCAATAGTAAAGGTAAAGAAATTTGCAGTAGATTTATCAAACGGAGATTATACAATTCCTTCATTGAATGTTAAAACAAAAGATGAAGTAGGAGATTTAGGTAATTCTCTTAATGCTATGTATGATACCTATAAAGATATTATAGGTGCTATATCAGAACATTCTGAATCCCTTGATAATTCATCACAAATGCTAAATAATGCTACTACAGAGCTTACAAATAAGTTTGATATGATTAAGAGTAATATGTCTGAAATTAATGAAGCAGTTATGTCTTCATCAGCTGCTACTCAGGAGGTTAATGCATCTACTGAGGAAGTTAACTCATCAGTATCAATTCTTTCTGAACAGGCAGCTAAATCAAAGGATATGGCTAAGGAAATTATGTTACGAGCAAGCGATGTTGAAACAAGAAGTAAAGTTGCTTATGACAATGCTATTAGCCTATCAAAAGAATACGACGTATCACTTAAGAAGAGTATAGATAATGCAGGTATAGTAGAATCAATTGGTACTCTTGCAGGAACTATTTCAGATATTGCAGAGCAGATTAATTTGCTTTCTTTAAATGCTTCAATTGAGGCTGCTAGAGCAGGTGAACAAGGTAAGGGCTTTGCAGTAGTTGCTACTGAGATTGGTAAGTTAGCAGGAGATACAACTGAAGCAGTAGGTAAGATCCAAAATACAGTAGAAGATGTTCAAAGAGCCTTTGAAGAATTAACAGCTGATGCTCAAAAGATTCTTGCATTTGTAAATGAAACTGTTACACCAGATTATGACCAATTTGTAAAGGTTGGTAAACAATATGGTGATGATGCACATAATATTGATGAAATATCAGAAAGTATTTCTGAAATGTCATCTACAATTGAAAGAACAATGGGTGAAGTAAGTTATGCAATTAATAATATTGCAGAATCAACACAGGTTACAGCTGCAAGCTCAGCTGATAGTGTAAAGGCAGTAAGTGATGTTGCTGATGTAGTTGCAGAGGTAGTTGAAATGTCTGCAAAAGAAGAAGTGATTGCTAGTGACCTTAGTCAGGCAGTTAGTGGATTCACACTTGAATAAAGGTTAGTTGTCTTTTAGACTTCTAATAAATGTAAGCCAGCTTACAAAAGCTAAGGGCATCATAGATAAGTCAGGTCCGATTATCTATGATGCCCTTATTATTTTTTATACATGTAGTTTTTAAAACCATATAACAAGACTTGTTAGACTATAAGTCGCAATATCTATGCTATTTTCGTTGACAATTGTATACATCTAGATTACAATAATCTTTGATAATAAAATTAAAGTTAGAGGGAGGATAAAGAAGGAAAATGAGAAAAACCATGTATTATACAAGCTTTGAAGACGACTTAGTAGATAGTACTAATCAAGATTATAAGCTTAAGGATAATTATAAATGGGTACATAAGAATCCTTTCTATGTATTTTTTGCCTGGCTTTTATACATTTTCTTAACAATTCCAGTTGGACTTATATATACTAAGTTGATTCTTCGAGTTAGTTATAAGAATCGCAAGGTTTTAAGAAAGTCCAAGCTTAAGGGATATTTTTTGTATAGCAATCATACACAAGCCTTTGGAGACGTAGTCATGCCTGCAATTGCAGCATTGCCAAAAAGAATCTATACAGTGGTAAGTCCTGCGAATTTCGCACTGCCAGTTATTGGCCACATCCTAACAATGATAGGCGCCCTTCCAACACCAGATTCCATTAAGGGATTTAAGAAGTTTAGAGCTGCCTATACAAGACGAATTAGAACGGGACACCCTGTGACAATCTATCCGGAAGCCCATTTATGGCCTTATTATTCTAAGATTAGACCATTTAAGGACACTTCCTTTAGATTCCCAGTAGAGCTTAATACAGCTGCATTTTGCCAGACAGTTACATATCAGAAAAGAAGATTTTCTGATAAGGCGAAGATAACAATTTATTATGATGGTCCGTTTTATCCTGACATGACACTATCAAGTAAAGAAGCTCAAAAGAAACTACACGATGAGATTTACAATACAATGCTTTCTAGGGCAGAGAATAGTAATTACGATTACTACAATTATGTACAAAAGGATAAAGGGGAACAAAAAGCAATATAAGGGAGAGACTTATGAACATATTATACTGTGGTGACCGCAAGATGGAGCGCGGACTTTTAATGTCCACCATCTCACTATTAGATAATAGTACAGAGCCGCTTAACATCTACGTGCTAACCCTTGAACTAACCATGGCGGGAAAGCAATACAAGGCGGTCTCTAATGCATTTATTGACTTCTTGTCCGAATACATCCACCAAAGACGAGAAGGCTCAACAATAAAGATAATTGATGTATCTAAGTTCTTTGAGAAAGAGAAACCCGAAGCCAATTTAGGTACAAGATTTACACCATGCTGCATGCTAAGACTTTATGCAGATGAGATTGAGGAGATACCAGATAGAATACTCTATTTAGACACAGACGTACTAGCAAAGAAGGACTTTAGCGAATTCTATCATCAGAATATAGATAATTATGAATTTGCTGGCGTATTAGATTATTACGGTAAACATTTCTTTAGAAGGAAACCAAAGATTTTAAAGTTTGACTACTTTAATTCGGGAGTTCTACTTCTTAATATGACCAAGATTAGAGAGACTGGTCTATTTAAGAAGAGCCGTATGCGTTGCATTTCTAAGCAGATGCTAATGCCAGATCAAAGTTCTTTAAATAAGCTTGCAATAGCTAAGAAGAAGTGTGAAAGAAAGTATAATGACCAAAGACGAGATCATAACGATACGGTCTTTAGACATTTTACAACTACCTTTAGATTCTTCCCAAAGTTTAGACAAGTAACGGTTAAACCTTGGGACATGGATAGAGTTCACGAGGTATTAAAGTTACACGACTATGACGAACTATTTGACAGATATAATAGTTTGCTTAGTGAATATCAGAGTAGAAAGATTAATGATAATTGTTTAAGAGGAAGGGAATAATAATATGAGACAGACAGTACCTATATTTTTTGCTATTGATGATAATTATGCGCCATTTTTAAGTGTTGCGCTTTGTTCTTTAATTGAAAATGCATCAAAGGAGAACAACTACAAGATCCATGTAATTCATCAGGATTTAAGCGAAGTTAATAGAAGAAAGATTGCATCTCTTGCAAGAGAAAACTTTGAAATCGAATTTTGTAAGATGAAGGATACAATTGAGGATTTACAGGTAAATATGGGCCTTAGAGAAATCTATCAGACAATTACTATTTACTTTAGATTGTTTTTACCAGATATGTTCCCAGAATATGACAAGGGTATTTATATTGATAGCGATATTATTGTGCCTGGTGATATTTCAGAGCTTTATAATATCGACCTTGAAGGTAATTTAATTGGAGCTATTGCAGATACTTCTACATGCAATATTCCTCCTTTTAGAACTTATATGGAAGAGGCAATTGGAATTAAGCCAGCAGAAAAATATATTAACTCTGGTGTACTTTTAATGGATTTTAAGAAATTAAGAGAAGTGGAGATGGGTTCTAATTTCCTAAGACTCTACAATAAGTACCACTTTGATACAATTGCACCAGACCAGGATTACATAAATGCTATGTGCCACGGTAAGATTAAGTATTTAAGCGATGTTTGGGATGCTATGCCAACTGAAGGCAAGGCAGTTTTAGAAAATCCTAAGCTCATCCACTACAACTTAACAGACAAGCCATGGCAGTACGATGAAGTTCAGTATGAAAGCTATTTTTGGGAATATGCTAAGAAGAGCGAATACTACCAGGATATCCTAAATTATAAAGCTGCTTATGATCAAACAAAGAAGGATATTGATGCTAAAGAGACTAATGAAATGCTTGAAGCATCTATAAAGATTGCAAATTCTGAAAAGGCAACTTTTAAGAAGGTTTATGAATCAGGAGAAAAGGTTAGATTATTAGCTTAAAAGAGAGGGAGCTTTATGGCAGTAGGAGATAGCAAGAAGATTGTAATTGAAAATATTATTAAAGCAGCTAGAGAAGGTCGTTTTAATGATAAGGTTGAAATAGATGATGCAATTCTTTCAAGAGAAGAAAGAAAGTACATATTAGGCAAGTTTGTTAAACATAGATGTAGCATTTCATATATTTACAGAAACTTTATTGCAAGAAGAGTCGTAGATATAGCTACTAATCTAGTAAATGCAAAAACTGAGATAGTTGGCCTTGAGAATATTAAGGACTACAAGGGTGGTGCTATTGCAACAAGTAATCACTTTAATCCAGTAGATACAACAATTGTAAGATATGGTCTTAAAAAGGCAGGTAGACATAAGATGTTTATTGTAAGTCAGGATACGAATCTTTTAATGAAGGGAATTTTGAAATTCCTTACAAATTATGCGGATACAATTCCTATTAGCCCAGATAAAGACTATATGAATAGACATTTCCATAGAACTCTTAATCATCTTTTAACTAAGAAAAAGGAAATAATTTTGATTTATCCTGAGCAAGAAATGTGGTATAACTACAGAAAGCCTCGTCCACCTAAGAGAGGTGCTTACTTTTATGCGGCAAAATTTAACGTACCAATCCTTTCATTCTTTACAGAGATGATTGATGAACCTGGCACAGGAAAGCCGGGTGCTGAATTTGATAATGTTAGATACAGACTCCATGTTCTTCCAGCAATTTATCCTGATCCTAACTTAACAGAGAGGGAGAATAGCGTTCTTATGATGCAAAAGGATTATGAGCAAAAGAAGACAGCTTATGAGAAGGCTTATGGGAAAAAGTTGGAGTATGAATTTGAGAAAACAGATATAGCGGGTTGGAGATTGTAAAAACTTAGGGAAGTGGCTTGAATTTTTTACTAGTTGAGGTGTTATATGTTTCCAAATGAGAAAAAAAGAAATTTTTATATTAAATGGGGCAGTAATTTAAAGATTCCAAGGATTGCTTTTAGTGCTGTTGGTTTTATTTGTATTTTTGCTGGAATTATTTTATTGACTATGTCTTTTAATGATCCTTTTTACACTACCGCATACATTAATGGAGTTGCTACTAGTGTTAATGGCTCTTTTTATATTAGTTGTTTTTTATTGCCCTTTGGTCTTTTATATTTAATGGTTGGTCTTGTCTTCTTCCCTGTTGTTGAGAAAGGTATTCACAAAGGCGAGTATCAATATCCTGTAAATAATGTTATATATTCTATTAGTGACTTATATAATGACGCTAGATTTATTGATGATAGATTTATTGTTAGGGTTTATGGTAACTGGATGGATGTTAGTTTTAACTGGATGAATACTAAGTATTTTAGAGGACTTGGTGCTTCTAGTTGTAATGATGTTTTTACTAAAATGTATCGAATTAATAATGACCATACTTATAATGAACTTGATTTATATACTAGTATTAATGGAGATTTAAATATAAGAGGCGTTAATCTGTCTAAGAGTTTTAAATGTGGTCGTTTTAGGGGCAGAAAGTTTAACATGAATTTTGGATATGATGAGACGGGCTTTGGTCCTCACATTTATACTCTTGATACCCTTTATATTACAAACTATATGCACAAGTGGTTTGCAGATAGGGGTTATGTGGAGAAACGATAATCAGTAAAATATGGAAAGCCCACATAAGAATTTGCTTCGCAAATCAGTGGGCGTTAGGTTGCAATGTAAAATTGCAACATATTTAGAAATGTAAGTAGCTTTATTGTTTGTCTTAGGGCAGCAGTAGAGCTACTTTTTTGATGCCAATGCAAATCGGTGGACGCTTTGTTGCAATATAAAATTGCAACGTGTGGGGAAAGCCCACATAAGAATTTGCTTCGCAAATCAGTGGGCGTTAGGTTGCAATATAAAATTGCAACATATATTGACATATACCCCGTGGGGGTATATTATATGAAATAAATCAGGTATACCCCTATGGGGTATTATATATATTAGAGTAGACTTAAAGTTAAAGGAGTGTTTTTATGCCAGATAATGCAGATAAGATAAATAAAGAGGCTGATGAGCTTGTAGAGATTGCAGCCGATGAGGTCTGTTGCCATTGTGGTGACAGAAAGAAGGAAAGGAATGATAAGGAATACAAGGATTTAATCAACAGACTAAGTAGAATTGAGGGTCAGATTAGAGGCGTTAAGAAGATGATAGAGTCAGATGCTTATTGTATCGATGTACTTAATCAGGTAAGTGCTGCAAGTTCAGCCCTTAATAGCTTTAGTAAGTTATTACTTGCAAATCACATTAAGTCTTGTGTTGTAAACGACATAAGAGAAGGCGATGATGCTTCTGTTGATGAACTTGTAAAGACCATTCAGAAGTTTATTAAGTAGATCTTTACTTAGTGATTAAAGTGACTAGATAAAACTAGTTAGTTTAAGAACTAAATTAGAAAAGATCAGGAAGGAAGATTATGGAACAGTATAATGTTACAGGTATGAGCTGTGCTGCATGCCAGGCCAGAGTCGAGAAGGCTGTTAGCAAGGTAGAAGGCGTTGAGTCTTGTGCAGTTAGCTTACTTACTAATTCCATGGGCGTTACAGGTAATGCCAAGGAAGAAGATATAATTAAGGCCATAACTAATGCAGGTTATGGAGCTAGTAAAAGAGATGATGGAAGCGCAGATGCAGAAGCTAATGGAAGCGACAAGACAGGAGCTAGCACTCATCACGCATCAAGTCAGACAAGAGGAATTGAAGAGAGTTTAGTAGATAGAGAAACACCAGTACTTATTAAGAGATTAGTAAGCTCTATCGTATTTTTACTAGTGCTTATGTACTTTAGCATGGGGCATATGATGTTTAACTGGCCATTGCCTAGCTTTTTTGATGGCAACCCAATGGCAATTGCCCTAGTTCAGATGTTTCTTGCAATTATTGTTATGTATATTAACAAGAAGTTCTTTGTTAGCGGCTTTAAGTCAGCAATTCACGGAGCTCCGAATATGGATACTCTAGTTGCCCTAGGTTCTGGCGTTTCATTTGCATGGTCATTAATCTTAGTTTTTGCAATGACAGATGCTATGACTTTGGGTGATATGGAGAGATTACACTCATATGCTCACAATCTCTATTTTGAGTCAGCGTCTATGATTGTTACACTTATTACAGTAGGTAAGCTACTTGAGTCTATTTCAAAGGGCAGAACAACAGACGCTCTTAAGGCACTTTTAAAGCTTGCAGCTAAGAAAGCTAATGTAATTCGTGATGGGGTGGAGGTAGAAGTCCCAATCGAAGAGGTTATGGTAGGTGATGTGCTAGCAGTAAGACCTGGTGAAAATGTACCAATTGACGGATTTGTACTAGAGGGTAGCACAAGTATCGATGAGTCAGCCCTTACAGGTGAGAGTATTCCTGTGGATAAGGAAGTGAATGACACAGTATTTGCAGCTACAACTAATAGATCAGGCTTTATTAAGGTTAAGGCCACAAGAGTAGGTAGAGACACTTCTCTATCTAAGATTATTCAGATGGTATCTGATGCAGCAGCCACTAAGGCCCCTATAGCTAAGGTGGCAGATAAGGTTTCTGCTATATTTGTTCCAATAGTAATTGCTATAGCAGTGATTACCTTTATTGTTTGGATGATACTTGGAGAAGATTTAGCATTTTCATTAGCAAGAGCAATATCGGTATTAGTAATTAGCTGTCCTTGTGCCCTTGGCCTTGCAACTCCAGTAGCTATTATGGTTGCCAGTGGTGTTGGGGCTAGAAACGGCGTTATGTTTAAGACAGCAGTTTCTATTGAAGAGACAGGAAAGATGCAGATTGTAGCCCTTGATAAGACAGGAACAATCACTAAGGGCGAGCCAAGCCTTACAGACGTGATTATTGATAGTAAGGAAAGAATTGAAGATGTATTAAAATATATCTATTCCCTTGAAATTAAATCAGAACATCCCCTTGCTAAAGCTATTGTAGATTACGCGAAGGAAAAGGGCGTTGTAGAAGTAGAAATCACTGACTTTGAAGCGGTTTCAGGTAACGGTCTTAAGGGTAAATTAGCTGATGGTAGTTTAATTTATGCTGGTAATGAAAGCTTTATAAAGGGCAAGGCTCCAATCTTTAAGGAATTTAGCGACATGGCTAAGAAGCTGTCAATTAGTGGAAAGACAGCCATTTTCTTAGCTAAGGATAATAATCTTTTAGCAATCCTTGGGGTGGCAGATACAATTAAGGAAGATTCTGCAAGAGCTATTAAGGAGATGCGTGAAGCAGGCCTTAGAGTAGTAATGATTACAGGTGATAACGAGCTTACAGCCAAGGCAATTGGTAAGGAAGCAGGGGTAGATGAGGTTATTGCTGGTGTCCTTCCAGAGGGTAAGGCTAAGGCAATTAATGAGCTAAAGACTAAGGGTAAGGTCCTTATGGTAGGAGATGGTATTAACGATGCCCCAGCCCTTGTGTCAGCTGATATGGGCTTTGCCATTGGTGCAGGTACTGACGTGGCTATTGAGTCAGCAGATGTGGTACTTATGAAGAGTAACTTATCAGACGTTGTGGGAGCTATTAAGCTTTCAAAGAAGGCCCTAAAGAATATTCATGAGAACTTATTCTGGGCTTTCATTTATAACATTATTGGAATTCCTCTTGCAGCAGGAGTTTATATACATCTCTTTGGTTGGAGCCTAAATCCTATATTTGGCGCAGCAGCCATGAGTTTATCAAGCTTTTGTGTAGTAACTAACGCCCTTAGACTTAACTTCTTTAAGATGCATAAGAAAGAAGAGAAGCTGGCAGTTAATGAAAATAGTGCTAATAATCTTCAAGTTAATCTAGAGAATATAGAAGTTGATCTTGAAGATTTGCAAAATAAAGAATTAATTAAAGGAGAACAAACTATGAAAAAAACAATTAAGATTACAGGTATGATGTGTGGACATTGCGAGGCTTCAGTGGTTAAGGCTCTTGAGGCCCTTGATGGTGTAAGCTCTGCAACAGCTAGCCATGAGGCAGGAGAAGCAGTAGTTGAGTTAACAAGTGAGGTCTCTAATGACACATTAAAGGCAGCAGTAGAAGCTAAGGATTATACAGTAACTGCTATTAACTAATGCTGTTATTTTGATTGAATTAGAATGGTAAAGGTGCTATAATTTATCTAGGTATTTTCGTGATATAATTTCATATTTAGGAGGATCAAGATATGTTTAAGCACCTTAACATTAGACGTAAGCTTATGCTTATGGTTATTCCATTAGGCTTAATTGGGCTTTTTTTAACAGGCTATTTTGCAAGTATGGTAAAAACCACTACTAAGGATAGTGAGAAGCTTTATTATGAGCAGCTATATACAGTTAGTTCAGAGGTACTATCTGCAGATAGAGATCTTTGTAGAGCTGCTACTGTAGAATTGTATTTTATAATTTATGCTTCTTCACGCTCTGATAAGGGAGCGCAATTAATCGAGAATTTTAATAGTTATCTAAAGACAACTGAAGAACATATTGGTAATGTTGAAAGCTTGATTGATAAGTATCCAGAAATTGGAAGCCATGTTTATGAAGGAACTAGTATTAATAAAGCCATAGAAGCCTTCTGGGATTATTATAATACTGGTAATGATGCTTACGATTTCTCAACTTTTACAGGAGATATATCTCTTCAGATGAATAACTTAATAGCAGCAAGGGATGAACTTGAGATTATACAAGATATTATTAGTGATTATGCAACAAATTCAAAAACAGATAATGAAGCTTCGATTGCAAAATCTATTTTTGCAGCAGGTGTGGTTGCAGCTATCCTTTATATAATTGTAATTATTATGGATACCTTAATGATTAGATATATTAGAATTAATCTTGTTAAGGTGGATGATGATATTAATACTTTAGCTAATAATGATTTGGCTTTTGACCCATTTATTCTAGATAACAACGATGAAATTGGTTCTTTATCTAAGTCGGCAGATAAGCTACAGGAAGGGTTATCAGATATTGTAGGTCAGATTTATGATTCTTCTGATAGCGTTTCAGCTTCAAGTAGAAATATTTCACAACTTGCTTCAGTTTGTAATGAGCAGATTGAATCAGTGGCTCAGGCTGTTAATGATATGGCTACAACAGCCACAACACAGGCTGGTGATATTACTCAGTTATCTAACAACATGAATGATATTCAAGGCCTTATTGATGAGAATGGAAATGCTTCTCAAAATCTTGCAGATGCTTCCGGTGAAATTGATAATGTAACAGCAGAAGGTATGAAAGAAGTAGAAAGACTTATGGAGGTTACAAAGGCATCTCTTGAGTCATTCAATCAGATTTTCTCTTTACTTACAGGTATTACAGAATCCGCTACAAAGATTGGAGAGGCAAGTTCCCTTATTACAGATATTGCTTCTCAGACAAATCTCCTTTCATTAAATGCTTCTATTGAGGCAGCAAGAGCAGGTGAGGCAGGTAGAGGCTTTGCTGTTGTAGCAGAACAGATTAGACAGTTATCAGAGCAGTCAGCAGGTTCTGCTAGCACAATTAATGAAATGTTAGATGCCTTAAAGAAGGCCAGTGATTTAGCAGATAAACAGAGTAAGGTAGTTAAAGATAACGTTAATTTACAGAATGAGTCTGTTGAGGCTACTAGAGGTAAGTTTGTAGATATTGTTGATTCTATTAATAAGGTTAATGAAGCTATTAAGAGAATTACAGAGGTTAATGACGTTATTAATACAAACTTCTCACAGGTTAATGACTTAGTAACTTCTCTTTCAGCAGCGGCAGAGGAAAATGCAGCAAGCAGTGAAGAGATTGCTGCTACAACAGATATGATTAAGTCTAGTGTTGGAAATGTTTACGAAGTATCTAAGGAAATCGATAGGGAAGCAGATACCCTTGCAGATGAGGTTAAACATTTTAAGATTAGAGGTCGTTAATGCCATAAGTATATAAAATACACACATAAAATCGGAAACGTGCGAAATTTGCACGTTTCCGATTTTTAAAGTTCAGTATAAAAAATTGACCGAATTATTGAAATTCTATAGTATTATATTGTTGCAAAATTATGTGACTAAAAAGGAAATTAAAGAAATTAAGTCGGAGGTTAGAATATGGATTTTTTAAGTCTTTTAAAATTTATCCTATTCCTTGTTGTGGGATTTGCTCTCTTAGTTAAGGGCGCTGACTGGTTTGTTGAGGGTGCTGCAGGTGTAGCAGTAAAGCTTGGTATTCCAGAAATTATTGTAGGTTTAACAATTGTTGCCATGGGTACTTCAGCTCCAGAAGCTGCCGTAAGTATTACATCAGCTTTTAAGGGCAGTGCTGATATTACAATTGGTAATGTAGTTGGTAGTAACATTATGAATGTTGCTATTATTCTTGGTTTAACAGCGGTTATAACAACTATTGCTGTTTTAAAGACAACAATCTTTATTGATATTCCATTTACACTTGCAGTAACACTTGTACTCTTAGTACTTGGTCTTGATGGTCAGGTTAGCAGAGTAGATGGTGTTATTTTATGGGTATTATTTATTGGCTATCTTGCTTACTTATTTATCTGGACTAAGAAGAATAAGGATAATGGCGAAGCAGAGGAATCAGATGAAATTGAAGCAGGTAAGAAGTTACCAATTTGGAAGTTATTTTGCTTAATTGTTATTGGTATTGTCTTAATTGTCTTTGGTTCAAATGTAGCAGTCGATGGTGCAAAGGGAATTGCTAAGATTTGTGGTATGTCAGATAGACTTATTGGTCTTACAATTGTAGCTCTTGGTACTTCACTTCCTGAGCTTGTTACTTCAGTAACTGCAGCTAAACGTGGTAATGCAGATCTTGCAGTTGGTAATATCGTTGGTAGTAACATTTTCAATATTCTTTTTGTAGTAGGTACATCAGCACTTATTATTCCTGTTACTTTCCAGGCTGCATTTATTGTGGATTCTATCATCGCAGCAGTTGTTATGGTGATTTTATTCCTTTGCGTAGTAAGAAAGAAGGAACTTAATAGATTAGGTGGATTTGTGTTACTAATTTCCTACCTTGCTTACTTTATTTATTTGCTTGTAAAGTAGCATAATTACTTGATTAAAACAGCTGCAATAGTTATAATATAGTTAAATCATTTGTTGTAAAGGGGAGGAGTCTATGAACGTTGGTTTACTAGTGTTATATTGGACAGCAGCTGTAATGTTAATCGGACTCATGATTAGAGTATACAAAGAACATGAAGCTATAGGTAAAAGTTTACTTATGGCTTCATTTTGTGCTATTGGATCAATTTTTAGTTATTCCGTAAATTTTCTGACTAACGATTACACAGCAATGTCCATAGGCGTTAGTATCAATTTAATTTTCCAAGATTATTTACTTATTAGTTTGTTTCACTACTGTGTGGATTTTACAAGACTTAGAAATCTCTATTTAACAGTAGTTGAGTGGATCTTTATTATTGTAGGGCTTGCAGATGCCTTCGTGTTTATTATGAACATTTTCAATGAAAGAGCACTAAAATTTAGCTATAACATGGTGGGTAACGGCTATGTTTTAGGCTATGAGGCAAGTACAGGCTTTGCAATTCATGCTATCTATGACATTTTCATTTTGGCATTTATTATATCTATATTATTTATAAAATGTCTTCGAATCCCTTATGTTTACTGGGGAAGATACAGTTCTTTAATCATTGGTAGCATATTGGTTTTATTAGTAAAGTATCTTTTTATTTCAGATTATGTGGATATTCGATTTGATATTTCTATTTTGTTTTACGCTTTGCTGGGAGTGTTGCTTTATTGGAACACCTTCTGGTATTCAAAAAAAACAATGCTTCATATCACTCATACCATGATTATTGACCACATGAAGGTGCCGGTAATTCTTTTTGATTATGAGGGCGTAGTTGCGGATTTTAATACAGCCCTAGCAGAGATTTTCCCAGATATTGAGCTTGATAACAGGGATCAGACTATTGAATGGTTTATCTTTAATAAAAAATGTAAAGACCTTGCCACAAAAACTGAATTTACTTGGACTGTTAATGAAAAAATCTATGAGTGTAAGGTTCACAAGCTTTATAGTGGTGCGAGGAGATTACTAGGCGTAATCCTTGTAATGCAGGATGTAACGGATTTAACAAAGGCCTATGATGACTTGGAAAGATCAGTTACCTTTGATGCCCTAACAGGACTTTATAACAAGCGCAGCTTTTACAGAGAGTGTGCAAAAAATCTAAACAACTACCTTACAATCTGCGTCACAGATATAGATAATTTAAGCCGTATTAATGACAATTACGGTCAGGACGTGGGAGATAGAGTACTTATGGGCCTTGCCAACATTTTAACAGAAAAAACTTCTAAGAAGGATTTCATAGCACGTCTTGATGGTGGTAACATCGTAATCCTTTCAAGAAAGAGGGATAAGGCACTATACCTTGAGATGGAAGAGATTATGGAGACAATTCAGAAGCGACTTTCTACAAAGAAGATGAGAGTTACTGCGGAATTTGGTCTTGTGGCTCTTAATAAAAATGAACCAGTAGACACCAATGTAAACATCGCCATAACTTCTATGCGTAATAAGAAAATGTTGTCGAAGGATTCAGCTAGAAGCTCCCTTGTGGGCTCTCTAAAGCAAGGACTTAACGAGTATGACACAAGTGCTGATAAGCAGATTGAAAGAGAGAGAATTCTTTGTAATAAATTTGCATTGGCTCTTGATTTAACAGAATTAGAGATGGGACAGCTAGCCATGCTTGCTACTCTTCATGATATTGGTAAGGTTTCAATTCCAAACTCTGTGCTTATGAAAAATGGAGCACTTGACGAGGATGAGAAGGCGCTTATGAGAACCCATCCAGAAAAGGGTTATAGAATTGCAAAGGCAGCCAAGGAGCTTGAAGGCATCGCCGATGACATTCGTTCACATCATGAAAGATATGATGGTAGCGGCTATCCTGATGGTCTTAAAGGAGAGGAAATTCCCCTCCTTGCAAGAATCTTTTCTATTGTAGATGCTTACGATGCCATGACCCACGACAGACCATATAGAAAGACTCTTACAAAGGAAGAGGCTGTAAAAGAACTTATAGATTGTAGCGGAAGCCAGTTTGATCCAAAGCTAGTGGAGGTTTTTGTAACTAAGGTTATAAGATAGGATTTTTGTGACTTGTTAATTTATATCCGATTCGGCAAGGTTTGCTTTTGCGGGCGACATTGGCCTATGAATCGGCGATAGAAAAAATAAGAGTGGGGGAGCAATATGAAAAAGAAGGGAAGACATAATTTCAAATCTAAAACAGAGCAAAATCTCATATCCATAGGAATTGGCCTAGTGATTGGCATTGTGCTGATTATATCCATAATCGGAGTAATGCAGCTAATGAACAAGAACAAAAGCAAAATAAAGCCAAAGACCTTTAGCTATGAGATTGATGAAAATGATGAAGTTACCATTCTTGGCCTATCGGACTGGGGAAAGGATGCCGCCCTTGTGGTTATCCCAGAGACTATTGATGGAAAGCGGGTTGAGTCAATTGCAGACAATGCCTTTAGCGACAACAACAATATAACCAGCATCAGCCTTCCAAATGGACTTGAAAAGATAGGCAACAGAGCTTTTTATAATTGCAGTAAGCTAACAGAAATCACACTGCCGGATAGCCTAATTTCCGTAGGCTCTGAGTGCTTTGCAAATTGTGGTGTAACTACAATTCGCTTCCCGAAAAACATGGTAAGCATAGGAATTAATGCTTGCCTAAATATTGAAAATGTAGAGTATTATAGCGGCTTTGTCACAGGAGCCCCTTGGGGCGCAGCTAATGCAACGGTTGTGACAGAATAGTGGGGCTAGATACATTTTCATAATGTCAAGACTCGCTCATGAGTCTTGCGCGCCGGATTCGGGTCTGATTCAGCAGACCCGAATCCGTGCGCATCCTCGCGGAGCGTTTAACTCAAAAATAAGCCAACTAACGGATTGCAAATGCTTTCAATTAGCTGGCTTTTATTATTGTTCTGATTGAATATTAAAGCTTAAGTCTTAAAGCTTAAAATCTAAAGTTTTAAATCTTAAACTGGTGTAGTTTCTACTTTCCAAGCTGGACTAAAATCCAATTTAAAATATCCTGATAAACTGTCTCTCTATCAAGCTCGTTTAAAATCTCGTGGCGGTCGCCCTCGTAGAGCTTAAGAGTGATGTTGTTAATGCGCTTAGAATATCTTTGATAGAGCTTCTTCACATCCTTAGCATAGCCACCTACCGGATCCATAGTGCCGGAAGCCATAAGCATAGGTAAATCTGCTGGAATCTTGTCGATGTTGTGTTGCTTTGAGATATACTTGATAGTTCTAAACATACCCTTGTAGGCATTGATTGTGAATAGGAAAGTGCAGTATTTATCGTGCACGTAGCGGTCCACAATCTCCTCATCGCGGCTAATCCAGTCGCTTGGAGTCTTTGGATTCTTGATTTTATTGTTGTAACTTGAACTCATGGCATTTGCAAGAAACTGTGAGCGGTGACGCTCCCCCTTAAATAAGCCGATAATGTTAGTTAATGTTAATGCAAATGAGATCAATGGCTTTGCCTGGTTTCCTGTGCCGGAAAGAATCACGCCATCAAGTTCGTCTCCGTAAATGCTAATGTACTTTCTTGTCATAAAAGAGCCCATGCTGTGACCTAATAGAAAATATGGCACATTAGGGTATTTCGCCTTGATTATGTTAGTTAAGTGGTGCATGTCGTGAACCAGCGCATTCTCTGGATTCTCGTGTCTAAAGTAGCCTAAGTCCTCCTCGCAGCTTGCAGTATGACCGTGTCCCAGATGGTCATTGCCTACCACTAAGATTCCTGCTTGTGTAAGAAAATGTGCAAAGTCCGCATATCTTTCGATATACTCCACCATGCCATGCGCAATCTGTAAAATTGCAATTGGTTTTGGATAAAGAGCCTTATCAGGCTTCCAAATCATCACGTGTACATTTGATTTTTGGTCACATGATATAAAGTTTCGTTCTCCCATATTATGTCGTTGTCCTTTCATTTCCTCTACTCTTTATTCAGTTTTTCACTGTACTTATTATACATTTTTAGTTAATTAAAAACAAGATTAATTAGCCGGCATAAAAGGTGACTTCTAAGGAATTCCCCCAAAATTTGATGTTGTATTTTGGGCTTTATTACTGTATAATTTTTCAGATAAGAAAGTTGTACGTAATTTTTTTTATCCAAACAGGAAGATATGACCTAAGAGCATATACTATTTATGTTTAAGAGAGAAAGGAAAAATTATGATTAGTAAATTAATTAAGAAAATTGTTGAGACAGATGCACCAATCGTTGTAGGTCTTGACCCTCAGATGAAGTTCATTCCACAGCACATTAAGGAGGCTACTTTTGAGGAGTATGGCGAAAGTTTAGAAGGCGCAAGTGAGGCTATATGGAGATTTAACAAGGAAATCATCGATAAGATTTATGATGTTGTTCCAGCTGTTAAACCACAGATTGCCATGTATGAACAATTTGGTATTCCTGGTTTGGTAGCATTTAAAAGAACTGTTGACTATTGCCACGAAAAGGGCTTAGTAGTTATTGGTGATGTTAAGAGAGGCGATATTGGCTCAACTTCAGAGAGCTATGCAATCGCTCATATTGGTAAGATTAAGGTTGGTTCTAAGGAATTCACACCTTTCGATGAGGATTTTGCAACAGTAAATCCATATCTTGGTTCAGATGGTATCGATCCATTTGTTAAGGTTTGTAATGAGAATGACAGAGGTTTATTCATTCTTGTTAAGACATCTAATCCTTCTTCAGGAGAATTTCAGGATAGATTAATTGATGGCAAGCCACTTTACGAAGTAGTTGGTCAGAAGGTAAGAGAATGGGGCGAGGCTTCAATGGATGGAGATTACTCTAACATTGGTGCTGTAGTCGGTGCTACATATCCAGAAATGGGTAGAGCACTTCGTAAGATTATGCCTAAGAATTTCATCTTAGTACCTGGTTACGGTGCTCAGGGTGGTCAGGGTAAGGACTTAGTAGATTTCTTTAACCCAGATGGTTTAGGTGCAATCGTTAACAGCTCAAGAGGAATTATTGCAGCATATACAAAGGATGCTTATGCTAAGTTTGGTGATAAGAACTTTGGCGATGCAGCAAGACAGGCTGTGATGGATATGAAGGCGGATATTAACGGGGCTCTTGGTAAGTAAAGATCATTTGAAGAAGGAGATTTTATGACTTTTAGAGAAAATGCAACTATCGCTAAGGCATCTAAGCTTGCCAACGGCGTATTTGAAATTTGGTTTGAGACTAAGGATATTGCAAAGAATGCCATCCCTGGTCAGTTCATTTCGGTTTATTCTAATCACGGGGAGAGATTACTTCCTCGTCCAATTAGTATTTGTCGAATTGATGGGGATTTGCTAAGAATCGTATATAGAGTTGTAGGTGCTGGAACTGATGAGTTTTCTAAGATGCAGGCCGGTGAAAAGCTTACAATTCAGGGACCTTTAGGAAACGGTTACGAGCTTGATAAGATTAAAGCTGCCATTGAAGCTAAGGGTGGAAACTTTAAGAAGGCTCTTTTATTTGGTGGTGGAATTGGCGTGCCTCCAATGCTTGAACTTGCTGCAAACCTTGATATTCAGACTGACGTAGTACTTGGATATAGGGATCAGGAGAATTTCTTAAAGGATGAATTTGAAAATGTATCAACTGTTCACATCGCAACAGATGACGGTTCAGTTGGTTTCCATGGAAATGTAATCGATGCGGCTAAGGCAGAAGAGCTTAAGGCTGATGTTATATTTGCATGTGGACCACTTCCAATGCTTAAGGGAGTAAAGGCTTATGCTAAAGAACTTGGTGTTCCTGCCTACATTTCCCTTGAAGAGAAGATGGCTTGCGGCATTGGTGCCTGTCTTGCTTGTGTCTGTAAGACACATAAAAAGGACGAGCATTCACAGGTAAACAACGCAAGAATTTGTAAAGAAGGTCCAGTATTTGACGCAGCGGAGGTGGAAATTTAATGAGTAATGTAAATTTAAAAGTTAATCTTTGTGGCGTTGATTTTAAGAACCCTGTAACAGTTGCTTCTGGTACATTTGGTTCAGGTATGGAATATTCAGAATTTGTTGATTTAAATAGACTTGGCGCAGTTACAACTAAGGGTGTGGCTATCACTCCTTGGGCTGGTAACCCAACTCCAAGAATTGCTGAAACTTATGGTGGTATGATTAATGCTATAGGACTTCAAAATCCAGGTCTTGATACATTTTTAAAAAGAGACATCCCATTTCTTAAAAACTACGATACTAAGATTATTGTAAATGTATGCGGACATTCTGAGGAAGAGTATGTGGAAGCGGTTAAGCGTCTTGCGGATGCTCCTGTTGATATGCTTGAAATCAATATTTCTTGCCCTAACGTTAAGGAGGGCGGTATTGCTTTCGGTACAGTACCAGCTTCTGCTGAGAAGATCACTAAAGCCGTAAAGGCCGTTGCAAAGCAGCCTATTATTATGAAGCTTTCACCAAATGTAACAAGCATCGCTGATATGGCTAGAGCTTGCGAGGCTGGTGGCGCTGATGCAGTTTCTCTTATTAACACTCTTACAGGTATGAAGATTGATATTAATAGAAGAACATTTGCAGTAGCTAATAAGACTGGTGGTATGTCAGGCCCTGCTGTTAAGCCAGTGGCAGTGCGCATGGTTTACGAGGTTGCTAATGCTGTTAATCTTCCTATCATTGGTATGGGTGGTATTAGAAATGCAGAAGATGCCCTTGAATTCATCATGGCCGGCGCAACTCTTGTTTCTGTTGGTACTGCAAACTTCAACGACCCACTTACAACTATCAAGGTAGTTGAGGGCTTAGAAGAATTCTGCGACAAGAATGGTGTTAAGGATATTAAGGAATTAATCGGTTGCGTGAAGTAAAATAAGCGTAATACATTGAACGCAGTGTAAGCAATCCCCCGCTTTAAAAGCGTAAGCTTTAAGCGGGGGTATAAAGCTTACTAGTGTCAGAAGGGGTTAAAGCCCCTTCTGACAGGTGGCACAAAGTGCCACTGCGTTCATGAGGAAGTAGCGAAGCGGATTCCGA
>JAEEGF012149659.1_pt1 | contig 32390 bp, 25 predicted proteins | sample 9134171 | NCBI WGS metagenome assembly JAEEGF01 (sample SAMN16246542, study PRJNA631951) | gut metagenome | biome: gut microbiome; feature: rumen; material: AP-attached | host: Bos | place: Iran: Karaj | collected 2018-10 | reverse complement strand
ACCATGATCTTCTGTTCCTTCTCATTGTCAAGACCGTATGCAAGAGCTGCTGCTGTAGGCTCGTTGATGATTCTCTTTACCTCAAGACCTGCAATCTTGCCTGCATCCTTTGTAGCCTGACGCTGAGCGTCATTGAAATAAGCGGGTACTGTAATTACTGCTTCTGAAACTTTTTCGCCGAGATACTGTTCTGCATCAGCCTTCAGCTTCTGAAGAATCATAGCTGAAATCTGCTGAGGTGAATATTTTTTGCCATCAATTGTACGACCACGGTCTGTACCCATGTCTCTCTTGATTGATGCGATTGTGTTGTCAGCGTTTGTAACTGCCTGACGCTTAGCGGGCTCACCGACAATTCTCTCTCCGTTCTTGGTGAAAGCAACGATTGAAGGTGTTGTTCTAGCGCCCTCTGCATTTGCGATAACTGTTGGCTGTCCACCTTCCATAACAGCTACGCAGCTATTAGTTGTACCAAGGTCGATACCTATAATCTTACTCATTTTATTTTCCTCCGTTTTGTATAATTCAATTTAGTCTATATCGCTTATATTGCAACAGCAACCATGCTATGTCTAAGCACGGTGTCGTGGAACATATATCCCTTTTGAAGTTCCTGTGCCACAAATCCTGACTCATAATCAGCAGATTCAACCTGCATTACCGCATTATGAAGGTTAGGATCAAACTCTTTACCCACAGCTTCAATCGGGGTTACTCCAAGATCCTCCACCTGCTTCATAAGCTGCTTGTAGATCTTGTTCATGCCGTCTGCAAAAGCTCCGTCTTTCTCAGCTTCCGGAACTGCTGCAAGACCTCTTTCAAAGTTATCTATTACAGGAAGGAGTTTTTCAAGCACGTTTGACTGGCCCTGTTCAAACATCTGTGCCTTTTCCTTGTCTGTTCTCTTTCTGAAGTTTTCGAACTCTGCCATCTGTCTCATTACACGGTCATTGAGTTCGTCAACCTTCTCTTTTAACGGATCTTTTTTCTCTTTCTTGGAAAAAAGACCTTTCTTCTTGGGTTCCTCAGAATCCTCTGAATCACCTTCCTGGGAAGAAGCTTCTTGTTCTGATTCGGAAGGAACTTCTTCCTCTTTAACTTCAGCCTCCTCAGAAGCCTTTTCTTCAGTAGCTTCCGATTCGTGCTTCTCCTCAGCCTCTTTCTCAAGTTCTTCCATTATGTTCTCAAGAACCTGTTCCTCCTCTTTGCTGACGGGTTTCTTGTTCTTATCTGTATTACTCAATTTTTGCCTCCTAAATTCTATCTTCTATATCAGGTGCATCCTTGCTAGCCCTTTTTATAAAGATCATCCAGGGCGTGCCTCATATTTTTCAGAGTGGATATTACCTTGTCGTAATCCATTCTCTTGGGACCAATGATTCCAACGGTACCCTTCATGCCGTCTCCCAGCTCATAAGTGGCTGTTACAACGCTGCAATCCTTCATGGCCTGTACAGGGGTTTCATTTCCTATATAAACCTGAATACCTGTCTCCTCATGGTCTGCGGAAAGAGTATCTTCCACAATACTGGAAAGATCCCGTGTATCCTCGAAGGTGCTAATAAGTTCGCTCGCCTTCGCACTGTCTGTCAGCTCCGGATACTTGAAAATATTCATTGTTCCGCTGGTATATATCTGAAGATCCTCTTCTGCTGTAATGGATTCGGCTGCAGCATCTATCACATTTCCGATTATCTCGCTGTGAATGCCCGCCTCCTGCTTAACTGCTGCAATAAGACCCAGATTTATGTCTTCAACTGCCAGACCGTCCAGTCTGGTATTCATCAGAATATTAAGCTTGAGCATCGTAGCTTCGTCAAGAACTTCTTCCACAGGAATTATCTTGTTCTTAATGACGTTACCTTCTATAACGATGGTTGCCAGAAGGTGCTCATCATCAACCTTGGAAATCTGGATAAATTTCAGTTTGTTCTTCCTGATCTGGGGTGCCGAGATCATTGTGGCATAATTTGTATCTATCGCCAGTGTCTTGGCTACCTGTTTGAGCAGGTTCTCCAGTTTTTCTTCCTTATCAAGGAGCATTTCCTTCATATTCTCAACTTCACGCTCCTTGTCCCGAAGCATTTCGTCTACGTATACTCTGTAGCCTTGGTCGGAAGGAATTCGTCCGGCAGATGTATGGGGCTGTAAAATAAGTCCCATCTCCTCAAGGTCTGCCATCTCATTTCTGATAGTGGCAGAGCTCAGATTCAGGTCAGTGTACTTTGAGATCGTACGGCTGCCTACAGGCTCTCCGGTCTCAAGGTAGTTCTTGACTATGGCATGTAGAATTTTTCTTTTTCTCTCATCTAACTCCATATGGCCTTCCTCTGTTTTTATTGTGTTAGCACTCAACTCATTCGAGTGCTAACATCTTCTGTATCATAAAATAGCACTCCCATCCACCGATGTCAACCACCCATTTATAAAATATATATTAATGAAAAAAAGAGGCCCGCAAAATTGCAAGCCCCTTTCAATAGTATCAGACTATCAGAAAATACCGAAAATCTTTTTAACTGTGATCTTAACAGGTTCTGAAGCCTCTGTGTAGTATGACGGTGTTCCGTTCTGGAAAGCAACTACCTTATAGTAATAATCCTTATTTCTTGCAGCATTTAAGTTAAGAATGTGATCACTACTTGTTGTAGCTACCTTTGTGTACTTTCCGTCTGCAGCGCTTGAACGATATACTACATATCCGTCAGCGTTTGCATCCTTTGTCCACTGAACTCTTACGCCACCGATTTCCTCAGTTGCTGTAACATTCTGAGGAACAACAGGAAGATCTCTTCCTACAGTTACAGCATCCTCGATCACGGTTGCAGAAACAACTTCTTCATCAAGATCGTTGATACCGAAAACCTGTGTCTTAATAACTGTTTCCTGAGCTTTTGTCTGGGCATCAGCCTTTACAGCGAATTTAAGTCTCAAAACTCTTCCGCCGCGCTTCTTGGGATCTCCGTTAACAAAAGCATACGAAACGCCTTCTTCGTCGTTTCCTACATACTCTCTGTTGAGGTCCTTTGTGTCAAAATTCACACTGTCATTAGCACCTGTAAGTTCAAGTACGTCTTTATCAAATGTAACAGCAACTCTTCCGTCAGTAACTTCTACTTTATCAAGATTAAGATCATATGAAACTGTCTGTTTAGCACCTTTTCCGGCAACTGCTACGCTTGTGTGCAAAGGAGCAACATCTGCTGCCTTTACAGTCTGCGCCGGAGCTCCGGCAAAGAGAACCACTGCTGTCAATCCGAGAACGACTGCCCTTTTTAATAATTTAATCATCATTCTCTCCTCCTACAACTTCTTCCTCTTCTTCTGAAGTCTCGATTACGATTACATCAGCAGCTTCGTCTGATGACAATGCTGAAAACTCATCTGAAACTTCAATTGTTTCTTCCTGTACACTTCCTGCTGCTCTCTGAGCCTTGATCTGCTCGAAGATTGCTCTGAACTTTTCAGGTACATCCTCGGGAAGTTCTTCAGGAAGCTCTTCTTCACCATAGTAAGCACTATCATCAACGATAACCTTAATCTGTGCTGTAAGGTGATTTCCGTTCTCATCAGTAGCCTCTGTTGTAGCAGTAACTACAGCTTCTCCCTCATCCAATGTAAGGAAAAGTCCGGATGAAAGGCAATATACTACATCATCATCAGAGGATGAGAATGTAACTCCGTCGTAGCCTTCAGCAAGCCACTCAGGACCAACTGTAGCGGTAAACTGATCAATTACAAATGATCCAAGTGTGATTTCTTCTCCCTGGTCAATACTAATAGATGAAACGTATGGTGTATCCTCGTGTCCTGTATTGTTGATACGATACTCAACTACGTTGCAAGCATAGTCAGTAATATCAACATAGAATACTGCTTCGGGAGCACTGATTGTAACAACTGACTCAGCACCCTTTACTTCCTGATTAACAGCTGCGCTTTCAAGAAGTTCTCCGTTCTTGTCATATACAAGAACAGCTGCTACATACTGATTATCTGTAAGTGTTATATCGAACTTTGAAGGATCAGCTTCGTTTGGAACCATTCCAAGGATTTCAGGTTCTGTATTATCTACTACCAAAGGAGTTCTGAGATAAAGTCCTTCATTTGTAAGAGTTGAAGGATCTTCAACGTCATCATAGTAGCTTGGAATTGCCTGAAGAACGACTTCAACCTCAGTTCCGTCTTCAAGAGCGTTTCCGTCCTTATCTGTAGCAGCCCAGTTAAGTTCTGTGTAATCCATGTAGTTCTGCCACTGTCCGTTATATACAAATGAAGCGTAGTTCTCAGTCTTAGTATCTTCGAAGTAAACCTCACCTGTGTTCTTATCCTTGATTGTAAGGATTACTCTGTTTGCGTTTCTGATAAGTGAATAATACTGTGCGCCAAGAGCTGAACCGTTTACAGCGCTGATAGCGTTTCTCTCAGGGATGTACTTCTCGTCATCTACAAAGAGGTTAGGGATATAATACATTTCATCTTCGATTCCCATAGGGAAGATTGAAAGGAAGTTTGTCTTTTCAACTCCTGAATAGGTCTGTCCCTCGTAATCAGCGTTGTGAACATATTCCATGAAGTCAAAAGGCTCAAACATTGAAGAATCTGCCCAGTCACCATAGAATGCAAGGAATGGAACTGAAAGGTCAACAAGTCCGTTTACATAAACAAATCCATCAACGTAAATACCGTTTTCAAACTGATCAAGATATGCTCTGTCATTGTCTGTAAGATCGATGCTTACATTGATTGTAGTCTTATCTACAACCTGAACAACTCTGAGTGAAAGATCGGCAACATCACCCTTTCCTCTGAACTGTCTGCCAAATAAGTATACATCCTTTGTATTAACAGCTCCGTCCTTGTTAAGATCGAAGTAATCCTGATAAAGATCGATAACTGCGTTCTCAACTGAACCGTTTACTGCCTTAAGGAATTCATTTCTGTCTGTAGCATTAACCTTGCCATCTTTGTTAAGGTCATAAACAAGTGTTGTATCATCAGCTGTAAGTGTTACTGCCGGATTCAACTGGTGTGAAGAACCTAAGAAGTATGTAAGGTCTCCGTAAGCATAAATCTGCTCTGTAAGAACTGAAGAGTCAAGTGTGTAGTAAATAGGCTCATCAGTTAAATTGTAAACATCAAATGAGAAGTTGTAGACACCGTTCTTTGAAGGATCATCTCCAAGAACTGCCTTTACCTTACCATCGTTACCTTCAGCATCACCAACAAGGATGTAAGCAGGAGATGTTACTGCATTATATGCATTGCCAAGACCTGCACCCTGTGATCTGGGTGAATACTCAAGACCCTCAGGATCATTGTCCTCGTGAAGAGGTACAGCTGTACTCATCATAAGTGACTGAGCAAGAGTACGAACTGAAAGACCTGTGCGCTGATCAAGACCATTCTCGCGAATGTACTGCTCTACAAGTGCACTCTGACCGGAGATAGAAGGAGCTGCCATAGATGTACCGCTCATTATTCCGTATGTGCCATCGTCTGTTGTAGAGAAGATGTTTCCGCCGGGAGCTGTGATCTCAGGCTTAAGGTCAAGTGTTCCGGGAACACCGTAAGAGGAGAAATCACTCATTGTATATCCGTCTGCAACATTGTAGTTAACAGCAAGCTTATCTACTACAGTAAGTGTTCCTTCGTAAACAGTCTCTGAAACCTGTGTAGCGCTTGTTGCTACAGCAATTCCGTCAGCAAGTGTGATTGAAACTGCAGGGATAACAGCTGTGCTGCCCTGAAGAGTCATGCTGATTGTACCGGGCTGATTGTTGTAGATTACAACTGCGATTGCGCCGGCTGCCTCAGCGTTCATCTGCTTCTCACCAAATGTGATTGCGCCACGCTGTACAAATACGATCTTACCGCTTACATCTACTCCCTCATAATCTGCAGGCTCACCCTTTGCGTCAAGAAGTACGAAAGGATACTCTGTTCCATCGCCGTTTGTATCAAGTGTTCCAAATGCAGGAGCAAGGGTATCATTTCCATCGTAATAGAAGATGTTCTGACCTGCTACATCAAAGTACTTGGAAGTAATTGATGTATTTACTGCACTGGCTACTGTAAGAGCGTTGTAGTATGATCCGGGAGAACCTACTGTATCCTGGTTTACATCTGCGCTAAGGTTTACACCGTAAGTAGAATCATCTGACCAGCGGCCTGAGTTACCGGCTGAAATTGAAACTACTGTGCTGGTGCCTTCCAGCTTTTCAAAAATCTCGTTGATGTAAGATTCTGAATCAGCTGAATAACCTGCTGCAGAGGAACCAAGTGAAAGGTTAACTGCGTCAGCCTTAAGAAGAAGTGCATCCTCGATAGCTGCCATATAGTCATCGCTGTAAGCGCCGCCGTTTGTTCCGAATACCTTCATGGTGATGAGCTGTGCATCGGGAGCAACACCTACAACACCGATTTCCTGTCTGTCATATCCTGTCTCGGAATCTGCATCGGGAACATAATAGTTCGCTGTAGCGATACCGGAAACGTGAGTTCCGTGGTCACCCTCTTCATCGTTGTCGTGTGTGATGTCAAGGTTCTTGTCTACATAGTTGAACGCAAAAGCAATCTTGTCATTTACAAAGAGCTCTTCAGCTGTAACGCCTTCGCTTCTCTGTGAAACATTAAGATTAGGAAGAACAGCTTCGATTTCCTCTACTGAAAGAAGGTTGTAATCGGAAACATCCTTACCTCTTTCCTGTGCTGTCTCCTCAAGGTGAGCACGGAATGCGCCCTCGTCAAAAGAAGGATGATCGGAATCGATACCTGTATCGATAACAGCGATTCTTGTTCCTGCTCCTGTGTATCCTGTAGCCCATGATGTGTAGCTTCCTACCATGTCACCGGCTGTTACTGTCTCAGGGTTTGCTGTGTCGGTAAGGGGTTCATACTTCTGAGCAACATATACTGCAGAAACGCCCTCAACCTTTTCGATATTCTTGATATCCTTATATGCTACATCTGCAGATACAGCATTTGTAAGGATAGAGAAGTTGTAATTAACTTCAAGTTCTTCACCATCAAGAGCTTCCTCGGAAATCTTCTCGACAGTCTCTTCCTGCTCAGCAATAATGCTGTCGGAGAGGTTCATAGCTGCTTTGTTCTCTGCAAGGTCTTCTGTATCAAAGCCTGCATCCAGAACAGCATCACCTTCCATTACAATAATTACACGAGTCTGCTCGTCAGGATCCTTTTCTTCTACCGGCTTCTCTGCAACTTCGCCGTTCAACGCAGAAGCAATGTTTCCTACGACTTCCTCTTTGGATTCTACCTTCTCAAATAAAGGCACATCCCCGTCTGTTTCTTCGCCGCTAATCTCTATAGCATCATCTTTAGATGCCTTGGTAGCCTGTAATTCTTCTGAATCATCAACAACGATCACATCATCGGATCCGGTAGTAGCAAAAGCTGTAACCGGGCTTGATAATGCCAGTGAAGCACTAAGAATTACTGCAAGAGCCTTAGCAGGTCCCACATTTCTTTTCATACACTTTCCCTCCATGTTATATTTATAAAAATACATTATTTGTCATAATGTAGTCTTACCGTTCTTTCGGTGTAACCGAACCCAAGTAAAAATCCCGGCTCCAAGAATGATTATCCCAACTATCCCCGAGATAAGAACAGTGCTAAAATTGCTGCGACTTATCACACCTTCATTTACAAGTTCTGCCGAGTATATCTCATATGTATCTGAATCTGAGGCAGCTATGTGTTCTTCGTTTAACGATTTACTTACCCCAGCATTTGTCTCTTTATCAGCTTCTCCCACGACTACAGCCTGTATTTCTTCATCTGCCACAGATGCTTCTAAATCAGCTTCCGCAATATCTTCGAAGGAGTTCTCCGCCCCAGTCACAGTTTCATCTGATAAAGTTTCCGAGGTTTCTTCGTTTTTTTTTACTTCTGCAGGCTCATTTACCTTAACTGCCTTTACTTCCGGGATATTCTCAATCTGCTTTCTAACATTGCTTCCCACTATAGCGACTATGGCGTTTCCAGTGACATCTTTTCTGGAAACATCAAGGGTTCCGCTCTTCAGTACCTTCTCCTGTATTGCCTCAATTCCGGATTCTATGGTGATTTCGTCCGCAAATACTATATAGACATGCTCAGTAATAACTGTTTCATCGTTATTCCCACCGGAAATACCAAGTTCTTCTCTGTCTATTTTTTCTCCCTTGAGGGAATTTTGAGCGCCAACTCCGTCTACTTTCTTAAAAATTTGCGAAACCATTCAATGTATCTCCTGAATTATCTGATAAAACTAATCCGGGGTACCAATTTAAAGCATTGTCCCGTCAACGCTTTTAAGCGTTAAAGCGTTGAGTGTAAAAAAAATCAAAAAGGTGTGTCTTTTAGTTTAAGGGGGATATTAATTAAAGTCAAGAAAATATTAAGAAAATCTAAAGAAAAAATAAAAAACAGATAAATCAAAATATTAAAAAAGCCTTTAATCATGAGCTTTTCAGCTATGATTAAAGGCTTCTTGTTATCAATAACACCTGTTACTTATTATAATGCATATGACCCGTTTTCATTGTCGTTAAGAACGAAGTATACTGTATCCTCTTCAGGCTTAACATAAAGGTCAAGCTTCTTGATATCTGCATCCTTCTTGCCAAGATCAAATGTGCATACATTCTTGGCATTCTGAACGAGTGTATCGAATGTTACGTTCTTGTCTGCATACTGAAGAACGATGTTTGTCTTAACTTCAGCGCTTGCTTCCTTAGCTGCAGGCTTCTTAGCTGCTGTATCCTTCTTAGCTGCAGGCTTCTTCTCAGCAACTTCCTTAACTGCCTTCTTCTCTTCTGTCTTCTTAGGCTCAGCCTTCTTTACAGCGGGCTTCTTAGCTGCTGTAGCTTTCTTAGCTGCAGGCTTCTTAGCCTCTTCCTTAACTGCTTCTTTTACTTCAGCAACTGCTGACTTAACTGCTGTAACAGCCTTAGCTGTCTCTGTCTTTTTAACTTCAGGCATCCTATTCTCCTCCTCAAATCATAGTTAAATAGTATAACTCGCTAAAACAATAACGTGATTACGGGATAAAGTTTACTCCCATTAATCCGCATTGTCAACGCATTTAAAGCAAAAACAACACAAACAATTGAGTAACTGTGCGGAATTAACATGACCAATCCTTATTTTTGCCAGGTTTTAGGCAAAATCAGCCAATTAATTATATACTTCAGCAACAAACTGGCGCAGTCTGACCATTGCTCTTTCGACTTTTTCAGTATCTATGCAGTACGCCATTCTAAAGAATCCAGGAGCGCCGAATCCATCAGTGGGAACGAATATAAGATCGTAATCCTTGGCTTTTTTACAGAACTCCACAGAGCTCTCCTCCAAAGCTTTCGGCATAATGTAGAAAGTTCCACCGGGCTTTACAACGGTAAAGCCAAGATCCACCAGAGTGTCATAAATGATGTTCATGTTGGTCTCATATACGGAAAGATCCGCGGTCATACCGCAAACTCTGGCAACCGCCTGCTGAATAATTGAAGGAGGGCAGTTATGTCCTGTGCCCCTTGAAATCTGCCCGCACATGGGAACAATGAACTCAGCGCCGTCGCATGCTGGGTTAACCGCAACGTAACCAATTCTTTCTCCCGGAAGTGAAAGAGATTTGGAAAAGGAATAGCAGCTAAGAGTATTGTCATAGAATTTTGACACATAAGGTGCGTCAGCTCCCTTAAATACTATTTCCCTGTAGGGTTCATCCGACAAAAGATAAATTGTATGTCCATATTCATTTGATTTTTCTTTTAATATTTCTGATAGTCTGGTGAGAGTTTCTGTTGAATAGCTGACCCCCGAAGGATTATTGGGGGTGTTTACAAGAACTGCCATAACCTTCTCATTCATCATCTCAAGGAATTTCTCGAAATTGATCTGGAAGCTCTCTGTATTCGCAGGTACAATCTCCAATTTGCATCCGGCTCCTGTGATGTATGGACCGTATTCCGGAAAATAGGGTGCGAAAGCAAGCACTTCATCTCCCGGCTGCGTAACAGCTCTTACCGCATGGGCAATAGCACCGGCAGCACCAGTTGTCGGGAAAATATGCTCCGGTCCGTAATTCATCCCAAATCTTTCATTGAGAGACTGCGCTATTTTTTCTTTATATAACGGATTTCCAAGGCTGGGAGTATAGCCATGAAGACTCATGGTGTCCTCTTCCTTAAGAAGCCTTATCATCTCATCTGTAAATTCCTGAGGAACAGCGACACTTGGATTGCCAAGGCTAAAATCGAAAACATTCTCGTAGCCAATCTCCTGTCCTCTTCTGGTGGCATATTCAGAGAGTTCTCTGATAACAGACTTTGCACCAAGCATGTTCTTGTAAGTTTCGTTTATCATTCCTTTCCTCCAGACTTTTCCTTTTTTGCATTTTTTCGGACTATTATAACACAGCAAAAACGTAACTGCACCTGTATCAAAAATTAAAAGGTATAATTCAGCACCAGCTCGCTTAAAGTTCTGTAGGTTCCTCTGGGTACCGAAAACATTTTTCCGTCTTCCATGGTGATGACGTCCTTTGTAATCTTAAGCACCTTCTTTAAATTAATTATTCTGGTTATTCCCAGCATGTAAAAGTACTGACAGTCAATATCATCAAAAAGCGCCTGCATTGTGCTTCTCACAAGAAAATTTCCGTCGTCGGTCACTATTCTCTTATAGTGATCCTCGGATTCAATGTAATAAATACCATCCAGGGGAATCTTGTTGATATTTCCGCTTTCCCGGATAGTAAGATAACGTATATTTTCCTCAACACATACCCTGTCCATGGCATCAAAAAAGTCTTCCTCAAGTATAGGCTTTTCCAGGTAATGCACTGCATGTATCCTAAAGGCATCCTTATAAAAAGCATTTGAGGAAGTCATATAAATGATCTTGCCATTAGCATCGGTTTTCCTGATGCTTTCGGCAATTTCTATTCCATTGAGCCTGTCGATGTAAATGTCAAGAAGATAGATATCGTAGACTTCTTTTTCCACGGCATCCAAAAGATCAAAGGAATTGTAGAAAACATCCACTTTCATCTCAATTCTGGGATGAAAAGATTTATATCTTTCCAAAAGCTCTGCCGCCTGAGCAGCAGAGCTTTTTTCATCATCACATATCGCAACTTTGTACATACATATCCCCCAATTTCTTCAATACTTTTTATCCCCTGAAATCTATGGACTGCCCCACAAGCTTTTCTTCTGGCGCCTGAACACTATTTGCTCTCATGGTAAAATTGTAATTGTCAATCTTACTCATAAGCTCTTCAATTGAATTTGCCATGAGAATTTCCACATCCTCATCATTTTCTATCTTATCAAAATCGTAGTCCTTATACTTATCTTCTGTCTTTTCGGAAGCTTTCCTGAGTCTTTCCTCGGCAAGTTCCTTTTTCTCTGCTTTCTTTTCGGCCTGTTTTTCTGCCTTTTTCTTCTCAGCCCTCTTTTCCGCCAGCTTCTCGGTCATGCTCTGGGAGGACTTCTGCATTACTGCAAAGAAGGATGCTGTACCGTTATCGTTAACCTGCATACCTATGGACTTTACATTGCCATTTTTCTCCGCCATGGATTTAAGTGCAGGCATAGTATTCTGGGCCTTTGCGATAAGGCCTTCATACTTGGCACGGAAGTTTTCGTCGGTGGCCATTCTCTCAATCTTTTCTTCATCGATCAGAACCACCATTTTACTGGCATTACCGAAAGAACTGGCATTCTGCTTGGCATAATTCTTCATGTCCTTGCTCACAAGAACAAAATCCATATCGGAATACTTTTTCTTAAGTTCTTCGTAGTATTTGGCACCCGCCTCGCTAAGCTGTGCCTTTCCTATGATTTTACCGTAGTTACCGGTCTTAACGCCCTTTGTCTCTTTTGCGGAAGTTTCCTTGATGGACTCATATGCTCCCAGTCCGCTTCCTGCCTGAATCTCAGAAATATTACTCATGGTTCCCTCCATTTCCCGGATTTAATCCGTATGCTTCCCTGCATCTAAAACAAATCACTTTAACTCGCCCCGCGCATCCTGCGCTGCCGTGCCAAAGATAGTTTTCGCTTATATTATCGGATATATTGTCTGATAATATCACAAAATCAAGCTTAATTTTATAAAAATTTTACATCTGATGTCTAACAACCTTATACTCGTCATTATCCTGGTAGTACGGACACTCCTTATTCCCACCTGCCATAAGCCTTCCGTAATCATCTTCATCCATATTCACCATGCAGGTGTAACACTCCCAGTCCTCATCATATACATAATTTGCGCATGTATCACAGATCATTTTCCAGCTCCTTAAAAATTCATGGCATCTATATATTCCTCATCGAAGTTATCCATGCTACTGAGGATTACCTCCCTTGCCCCACCGGATATGGCCTTAAGCTGTTCTTTTGCAGCATTTTGTCTTGTTTCTCCTGACAGGTACTCACTTAAAAATCTGATACCGCCCTCCAGAGAAGTATTCCCCGATGTTATTATTCTATCTCCCCAATTCCTTGGGAACAACCCAAGATGCTTTATTTTGTCCGCAACAATATTATTCCCAAAGCCTCCGGAAAGATATATCACATCCGCAGCCTCTCCACCTGTCAGTTCCTTGGCCCCAGCGTAAATGGCAGCTTTGGCCAGCTGAATATTTCTTATATCCTTTTGGGTAATTGTTATACCTCTTGCAGCGCATACAGGATAACCGTTTTCAAAAAACTCCTCCGATAAAAGCCCTGTGCTGTCCACAATTCCCACGCGAACCAACTCGGAAACCAGCTGCATGAGCCCACTTCCGCAAATACCGATGGCAGGGGCATTATCAATGGTAGAAATCACAGAATTCCCGTTTTTCCTTATTTCCACATAGTTAATGGCTCCGGGAACAGAAGGAACTCCGCAGCTTATTCCGCCCCCTTCAAATGCCGGCCCTGCGGCCGTAGAGGTGCAGATTGTTTTTTCCCCGTCAAAAAAAGCCATCTCTCCGTTTGTACCCAGGTCAATAAGCAGTTTTTTCTTCCCTCTCTCGCAAAAAAGGTCAGTGGCATATATTCCGGCAACTATGTCAGCGCCCACAAAAGCCGATATTCCCGGCATAATTACAACTTCAGTCTCCAAAAGAGTTTTGGAAATTTCGAAGCCTTCTCCAAGAAGGTCTCCCACCTTTATTATTTCCATCTCCGTACTTTGCGGAGTATAAGGATACACTCCAAGTCCCGACAGATCATACCCTCGAAGAAGGTGAAGCATTGTGGTATTTCCTGAAATACAGATGCCTTTGAGATCCGCCCCGGGATTTCTTTGAAGGAGTCTGCTGATGATAGCCGAAATATCTTCCTTTACGCAGCTCTCCATATTCTTTTTTTGGAATGAATCCTCTGAAGCTGTAATTCTGGAAATCACATCAGCCCCGAATTTACGCTGATGATTGACTCCACTTTCAGTATCCGCAACCATGACAGAGTCTTCGTTTTTTACTATCAGCGCAGCGGCAATTGTCGTGGTTCCGATATCTATCGCTATTCCACAGTCTCCGGAAACAAAAACACCTGCTTTTTCGCCTGCATTTACCGTAGTCTCTACCTTTATATGTTCCTCGCCATTCCCTGCCTGAAGTGAAATCTCGCAGTCCCTGTCAAGGACGCACCTGCACAGGAGCCTTTTGCCTTCATCCAGCTCCTTTTCGGAAAAAAAAGTCCGGTCTGAGCTTCCCGGCTCAGGTGCTCCGCTTAAAAACTTAACAGCACACTTTCCGCACTTTCCCATTCCTCCGCAGGGAAGCGCCGGCAAAATGCCCGCATCAAAAAGAAGCTCTTTGAGCCTTTTCCCTCCGAACGCAGAAAGAGTAACTATTTCTTTATTGCAATAAACCGTTATCTTTAGTCTTTTCATGAAACCATCATAGCATAATTTGTTATAAAAATAGTGCAATACTCTGTTAAATGTGCGAAAATATACCTTACAGGACTCTAATAGTAATTAAATTTAAGGGAATGTATGAAAGGAGATAGTTATGGGTCTTTTACAAGCAGCACTGGTTGCCGGCGGTAGTGTTCTGTCCGATCAGTGGAGAGATTATTTCAATTGTCCTTCGCTTTCAAGCGATGTCCTTATCACAAAGGGTGTCAAGAAAGCCGGAAAGGGAAATGACAACATTATTTCAAATGGTTCTATCATCGCTGTCAATGAAGGCCAGTGTATGATTCTTGTTGACCAGGGCCAGATCACAGAAGTCTGCGCCGAGGCCGGAGAATTCGTATATGATACATCCACAGAACCATCCATTTTCTATGGGAATCTTGGTGAAAACATTGTTGCTTCCTTCAAACAGTTCGGAAAACGTGTTGGATTCGGAGGAGCTACAGCCAAGGATCAGAGAGTTTATTTCGTAAACACTAAGGAAATCATCGGAAACAAATACGGCACAGTTAATCCTGTTCCTTTCCGCGTTGTTGACACAAACATCGGACTTGATATGGATGTGAGCCTCAAGTGCCACGGCGAATACAGCTACAAGATTGTTGATCCGATTCTTTTCTACAAAAATATAGTAGGTAATGTAGAAGGCGAGTTTAAGAGAGACAAGATTGATTCTCAGCTTAAGAGCGAGCTTCTCACAGCGCTTCAGCCTGCTTTTGCAAAGATCTCCGACATGGGAATCCGCTACAGTTCCCTTCCGGGACATACCACAGAGATAGCCGACGCCCTGAACGAGGTTCTTTCCAAAAAGTGGAAGGACTTCTACGGAATTGTTATTTCCAGCTTTGGCGTAAGCTCAGTAACAGCATCCGAAGAGGACGAAAAGACAATCAAAGAGCTGCAGAGAGCCGGCGCTCTCAGAAATCCCAATATGGCAGCCGCAACTCTTGCCAGCGCTCAGGCACAGGCTATGCAGGACGCTGCCAAGAATACGGCAACAGGTCCTATGATGGCCTTTGCGGGAATGAATATGGCTCAGCAGGCAGGTGGAATGAATGCTTCCACTCTCTTCCAGATGGGCGCACAGCAGGCAGCTCCTCAGTCTGCACCTCAGGCCGCACCGGCTGCAAACCCATGGACTTGCTCCTGCGGAGCTCAGAATACAGGTAATTTCTGCAGCAATTGTGGTTCTCCAAGACCTGCAGCCAACTGGACATGTTCCTGCGGCACTGTAAACACAGGCAATTTCTGCAGCAACTGCGGTTCTCCAAGAAAATAATAATGAGGCAATTATGGCTTTACACGAATATGAATGCCCTGCCTGCGGCGGGGCAATGGAATTTAATCCCCATACCCAAAAGCTAAAATGTCCTTACTGCGACTCTGAATTTGATGTCAAGGACTATGTGGCCAACCACAATTCAAACAGCACAGGGGAAGCCGCTGATGAATACAACTCATCGGCCCAGGTGGATGAAAATGCACAGCCGCTTTATATCTATAAATGCGGTTCCTGTGGAGGAGAGATTCTTGCTACGGAATCTCTCGGATCCACAAAGTGTCCGTTCTGCAGTAACAACGTAGTTGTAAGCGAGAAGTTCACAGGTGAATTCAAGCCGGATTACATCATCCCCTTTAAACACACAAGAGAGGATGCCATGGAAACCTACAAGAAGTATGTCAAATCCAAAAAGCTTGTCCCTAGCGTATTTCTTGCAGAAAACCACATTGACGAGCTAAGAGGTGTTTATGTTCCTTTCTGGCTGTATAATGCTACCGAATCCTTTGATGGCGCATATGAAGGAACAACGACCAGAACCTGGCGTGACAGCCAGTACATTTACACTGAGACCAAATTTTATGATGTGAGAAGATCCGGCACAGAGACCTTCGAAAATGTTCCTGTGGATGGTTCAAAAGAGATGCCCGATGACCTCATGGAATCTCTTGAGCCCTTCGACCACAACGAGATGGTACCCTTTAACATGGGATATCTCGCCGGTTTTCTTGCCAACAAGTACAATGTTCCGTCAAAAGACTGCAAGCCAAGGGCTATCCAGAGGATGAACGCCACCCTTGTTGCTGATTTCAGAAAAACAATGTCCAAGTATTCTTCTCTTCGTACTCTTTCGGAGAATACAGGTATTGTGGAAAGTTCGGACAAATATGCTTTGTACCCTGTATACATGCTTAACACCAGCTGGAATGGCAAGAATTATCTCTTTGCCATGAACGGACAATCCGGCAAATTCGTCGGTAACCTGCCCTGCAGCTACTTAAAGGCATTAAAGTACTATATTCCGATTTCGGCCATAGCTTCGCTGATAGCATTTATAATCTATTACTTTGTAATATTATGATGACAGGATAATGAACAATGAGAAAAAAGAATAAAAATAAATCCTACCTACCGGCAGTCTTATGTGCGCTGATGATCGCATTTTTTATTCTGACTCCGGTCAGTGTCCTGGCTAGCGGCGATGTGATGTGGGACAGCTATGAAAAGCCCTCTTCAAGGCAGAAGGATCGCTTTGTGGATGCAGCCAATCTGCTCTCCGAATCCTCCAGAGAAGAACTTCAGGAGGAAATGGATGCCTTAAGTGAAAAATGGAATTGTAACATCGTGATACTCACAGTCCAGAGCCACACAGGATACATCCAGGATTATGCAGACGATTATTTCGACTATAACGGCTTTCAGGCTGATTATCCCGACGGATCAGGTGTCCTTTTCATGCTGAGCATGGAGGATCGCGAATGGGCTATAAGTACCTGCGGCAAGGCCATCGGCGCATTTACCGATTACGGGCAGGAAAAAATGATGGATAAAATGATGCCCGACCTGAGTGAAGGATACTATTATTCAGCCTTTGAAACCTATATAAAGACTGCAGACCGTTATCTGGAGCTATACGAAAACGGCACTCCTTTTGACTATGGTTCCAAAAATGTCACAGAGAGCGAGTTTTTAAAAGGGATCATTATTTGTATTATCATCGGCCTGATCCTTGGCGCCATCCCCGTTGTTATCATGATCGGAGATCTTACCAATGTTCACGCCAATGATTCGGCTGCCGGCTATCAGGCCCACAATGGTATCAACATGAAATTTCACAAGGATACCTACTTGCGCTCGGCTGTTTCAAAGACTCCCATCCCCAAGGATAACGATTCAAGAGGTTCCGGAGGAAGCAGCGTTCACACTTCCAGTTCAGGCAGTTCCCATGGTGGAAGCCACGGACATTTCTAATTACAATATTTCAAATTCAAAAGCAGATGCCGAAACATTTATGGTATCTGCTTTTATTTTGTATATGAAAAAAAGTGCAATAATATTCTGTTGGCGGTATAATAATATTATTCCACCCTAATCACTTTTCAGGTTATCAGTGGCAAAATTGTCGCTAATGATTAAAAAATATATACATTTATGAGGCAGGTCAGTGACTCAAAAATCAAATTTAAAAACAATTTCATTTTTTGTCTTGGCCTTTATTGTATTTTTTCTGGTCATTGGTTTTCTCGGGACCGGTAAATATAAATCCCCCAGGCAGTACCCCCTTGTCCAGCTGGAAGATGGCTGGACTGTTAGTCGTGGAGATAAAGTTTTTCATCCCGATGTTCTCTCCGATGCTGACGTAGGCATCACCACAAAAGACCAGCAGTTGGTTCTTTCACGCACACTTCCTGACTATTCCCTCTCTCCCGCCACAATCCATTTTCGCACAATTTTGTCCTCCACTGAGGTTTATCTGGATGATGAGCTGATTTATTCTTATGGGCAGGATTATGCCCAGCAGGGCCATATGCTACCCAAATATCAGAATTTTGTAATTCTACCGGATGATTTTGCAGGAAAGACACTGAAGATAGTTATCACCGCCCATGAACGCAATGCCTTCTCGGGCGTCTCCCCTGTCACTTTGGGCAATCAGGAGGAACTCGCCAGATACATGGTCCAAAATGACCGTCTGGCCCTGTCCATCGGAGTTTTCCTGGTGGTCTTTGGAATTGTTCTTCTGATTCTGTCACCATATCTTATATTCACCGCCAGGCATGATTACAGTATCGCCTTCAGCGGCTTCATTTCCGTGACAATGGGAATATATATTCTGTGTTACAACGATCTGTTCTGGGTTTTTTCAGACCAACCGTCATTTTATACCTTCATAGAATATTTCTCACTATTCTCTATCCCGGCTGCCATATTGGGCTTTTTGACAAGTGCCCGCCAGATCTACAATTCTATAATCGGAGTTATCCTTTGGATCGTAAATCTGGGCTTTTCTCTCATGACAGCACTGCTTCACATTCTGAATCTCGTTCATATCTGCCACTTTGTCCAGTGGCTTCATTTTATTGCCCTCGTAGAAGGCGTATATGTAATCATTTCTCTTATAAGTACCATGGTAAAAAAGAACAGAACAAACCGATCCTTCTTCCAGACCAACGCCTCCACCGTCATGCTTATTCTGGGACTGATTCTTTTGCTGTTCTGTTCGGTTATCGATATCATCAAATTCAATGTTTTGAAATTTGTATCTAAAGGTGAAGTAAATGCTTCCATCAATTTCATGACAGTAGGAGCCCTCATGTTCATGATATGCCTGGTGCTCAACTACTTCTTCCATTGCGCCGAGTCCATAAACGAAGCCAGCCTGCAGCTACAGTTGGAAGGCCTGGCATATTCAGATTCTCTCACGGGTCTTTTTAACAGATCAAAATGCGAAGTTGCCCTGGCTGAGCTAAGCGGGGATTACACGATTGTGAGCATAGATCTGGATTATCTGAAATATACCAATGATAACTACGGTCACGCAGCCGGAGATAAGCTTCTTAGCGGATTTGCCGAGATTCTCAAAAACAGCTTTACAGATGCCGGCCTTATCGGAAGAATGGGTGGGGATGAGTTTATAGTGGTACTTCCATATACTGATGAAGACAGAATTGAAAGAGACTTTAAGTGCTTCGAAGATCTTATGACCTACAGAAGTTCATTGGACAAGCCCATAAAGTATTCTGCATCTTACGGAAAAGCTTGCAACAGTGATATTTCTTCCGAATCCGATCGTACGCCTCAGAACGTATATATGTTGGCAGATGCCAGAATGTATGAAATGAAAAACAGGCACCATCAGGATTCCTTCGGGCGTCTTTATGACGACCTGCTAAAAAGTCTTGTAGAAAAAGGAGGTAGCGCAAATGAATAAAAAACGACTGCTTCCTATTGCTCTTTCGATTGCAGTTGCCATTGTGATTGCCATCCTTATGTTTATAACACTTACAACTCACGCCAGATATCCCATGTCTTTTCTGGATGAGGGATGGACTGTATCTATAAATGGTAAAGAATATACGGATGTAACCATCAGCAGACTCTCCGACATAATGGACAAAAAGCTTGAGCGGGGAGACAAGGTAGTATTATCTATTGATCTTCCTTCAAATTATGAGATACCCGGCGCAGTTCTTTTGTACAGGAGCAGATATGTGGCCTTTTATACATATCTTAACGACAAAAAAATATATGGTTTCGGCGATCAATATTACAACCAGAACAAGTTTATAGGCAAAATGTACCACATAATCTCTCTTCCCACTGATTATGCCGGAAAGAAACTCACCATAGACATGAGAGTAGCGGAAGATAACCCGTTTAATACAGTAGAGCCCATTCTTTTTGGAAATCACGATGATGTGGCCGGCTATCTTGTTCATTCCAATCTTTTCGTCATTGCATCCGGAATATTTACATTCCTGTTTGGCGTTGTTTTTGTTTGCATAGCCCTGCTTTTTGCCAATCATGTTTCCGAAGTAAAAAGCCTTTTGTTTGGCTCTTTATTTTGTCTCACAATGGGAATCTGGCTCCTATGCTACTACAACATGCTTTCACTTTTCTTCTATACCATGAACGAAACCTTTTGGGAATACTTCACCATGTACCTTCTGGTTCCGTTCTGTTATGTGATTCTTTATCACATTCACGACCTTAAGGGGCAGAGAGTCTACACCGCTCTTATGATCCTCAGCTGTACAATACCGTTAGTTCAGTATGCCATCCACTTTTTTTCCAATTTGCATCTTCGCGCGACGCTTCCTGTGTATCATGTGGACGGAATTATCGGATTTGGCATTCTGACCTATTATGCCCTCAAAAATGCCAAAGAAAAATCCATTCCCGCTTCTTCACTTATTCAGCTCACAGGACTATTCACATTCTGCGTCTGTGAAGTAGTACATCTTATCATTTATTACTGCGGCAACTTACTTTTTTATTCCTTCTCTCTTATAAGCAAACTTATAATATGCGGCGGATGCCTTTTCTATGTAATATGTCAGATTTCAACCTATATGATCTATGTAACCGACTCCTACGCAAGAAAGCAGGAAAACGCTTCTTTGAGCCATCTGGCGTATGCTGACGGGCTTACCGGTCTTGCAAACCGTTCTAAAGCTGACAAGCTTATGGAAGAGCTTAATACAGCCGAGGATGACTATTGCATTATAAGCATAGACTTAAACGGTCTTAAAATTGTAAACGACGAATTTGGACATATCTCCGGGGATAAATATATAAAAGACTTCTCCAAGGTCCTTGTAAATACCTTTGGAGATCAGAGCTTCTGTGCCAGAATCGGCGGTGATGAGTTCGTGGTTGTGCTAAGAGATGCCACATCCCAGAACATCAATGCTCTTATAGAAAGGATGAACAGTGCCATCAATGTGATGAATGCGCTTTACACAGAATACAAAAGAAGCGTAGCTACCGGTTATGCTTTTAAACACGAATTCGAAAACGGAAGTTCCCATGAAGTATATCTTCTGGCAGATCAGAGAATGTACGACAATAAGCGCAGGATGCACGAAGAGCTTGGCATCCACGCCCGCCTGTAGTCAGATTATTGCATGTGCCGCAATGAATACCGCAAGGAACAGCACATTAGCCACTGTAAAATACGCTATGTATTTCCACTGTCTGTCTTTATAGCTACCGGAGTAGAATTTAAAAGATATAAGGCTGGCCATGGAGGCAATAAGCGTCCCCAAACCTCCGGCATTTACCCCAATGAGAAGTTCCTTGTAATCATCAGCAAAACCTGAGAGCATCAAAGTTGCGGGAACATTACTTACAAGCTGGCTTGCTGCCACAGAAACATAAAACTCCCTTCCCGAGGTCAGTGTCCGAAGCAGCTCATTAACCGAGGAAACCCGTGCAATATTTCCGGTAAATATAAAAAATCCCACAAAGGTCAAAAGAAGCAGATAATCTGCTCTTAAGAGAATCTTATAATCCATTCCGGCAACCACAACAAGCACTATGATTGCCATCACATACCAGGGAATAACTCTTAAGACTGTCATAAGCGCCAACGCAAAAAGTACCAGATAGATTATTATCTGAGTCTTGCTTCCAAACCCTTTCAGCAGATTGTGATTATCTCCAAGCTGAACTTTTTCCCTTGTTTTCGGCAAAAAAAGAATTGATATCCCAAGTAAAACCGCTGCCAGAAGAGTGAATGGAATCATGCAGCCCACAAATTCCAAAAGCCCCATTCCGGTAAGTCCGTAAAGATAAAGATTCTGAGGATTGCCAATTGGAGTAGTCATACTGCCAAGATTTGCAGCTATTGTCTGAAACACAATGACAGGGATCATAAGATCTTCCCGTTTGCAACTTTTTAATATCATCATAGCAAAGGGCACGAAAGTTATAAGCGCCACATCATTGGTTATAAACATGCTTGCAAAAAAGCATATAAAAACAAGAGCAGCAGAAAGCTGACGGACACTCTTTACCTTGCTTGTGAGAAGTTGGCCTGTCTTTTCAAACACAGCATTCTCCTTAAAGCCCTGAATTATAACCATCAGGCCCCACAATATTCCCAGAGACCTGAAGTCAATGTACTCAATATATCTGTTGTCCGGCCTAACCACTATAGCCGACAAAAATGCAAGGATCCATGCGATATACAGCACCGGATCCTGTTTAAATTTCTTTATAAATTCCACAATCTTACACCTGTATTAAGAATTCATTATTTTGGGTTACTACTTAATTCCCACCAAGGAAGACTAAGGCAAATCTTTCAAGTATTTCATCAACAACACCTTTATCAAGTGTCTCCCCAAGTCCAAATGCCCCATCATTGGAGGCAGGTATGATACCCCTGATATAAACCTGGGCGATTGCATTTGAACAGACGCGGCAGTCGTATATGTCCTTTAGCTGCGCAGCCTCTCCCCAATCCCGGTCTTCTATTTTCAGTATATTGATCATAAATTCATGTATCAACCTTGCCGCTATCTTCTTGGTTATGGGTAGTCCCAGCTTCTCATTGGGATAGTTATTTAAAAAATATTCAAGATAGTAGCCTATCCCCTCTGCCGGGAGGTCATCTCCCGTTGTCTCAACGTACTTTTCAATCAATTGGTCAAAAAAGTCTTTTTCTGAAATCATTACGTATAGTCACAGCCCCTTCACTATCAAAGTCACATTGTCGCAGGCTTTAATTCCGTCTATTTCAAAGACTCCCGTGGTATTTTCAAAAGTGTCTTTGGTCCAAACATTTTTTACCAGATATTTGTCACTCTTGTATATCCAGTCTCCGAGATACTTTTTGAGATCACAGACTTTAACGAAAAACTTTTCGTCAAAGTCCTTCTCGCTGACATTTATAAAGCTGATGGCAAAGCGATTTCCAGAAAGGGGTTTTGCCAGAATATCAACTCGGTTGATATCACGTATATACTCCTTGTCGGGAGATTTTTCGGAAAGGCTTGAGAACACTCTCTTTGCCTGAATTCCAAGGCTGTCCTGATTGACCCCGATAATATCTTCATTGGCGATAATATTGTAAATCGCATCGCCCTTCTTTACTCTTCTGAGATCAAGGCCCAGCATTAGCGGAGAATTCATCATCGCCCACATGGTCATATGAGTCCTGTTCTGAGTCTCATTTAGTCCGTTCATTCCAATCATCAGCATGTCCGGATCGTTCCAGCCCTTATCAAGTCCCGCAAACTCATCCATGATAACAGCCTTGCTGTACTGGGTAGTAACGCTTGTAGTGTAATCACCTGTCCAGGTTCCCACTCCGGGGTCGCCATCGCTCCCCACTCTGAAGGTAATGTCATTTAATATCCTCCAGGAGTCGCATACCTTATAGCCCCAATTGTGAGGCTGAGTCTTTCCCCATTCACAGGCCGAATAGATTATGTCATGGTCGGGAGCCGCCTCATTAAGGCCTTTTAAGAGCCTTGCGTAGGAATTAAGGGTATTCTCCTGACGTCTGTGATTCATGAATCGAAGGTGATTTTTGCCCGCCTTAAGTTTCACTGCTATTTCCGAACTCGTAACAAAGCACTCTTCTGACGGATCAAGGAAATCATCGTAATAAATTTCTCTATCCACAGCTATTTGGAGCCATTCACCCACGCCTTCTTTTTTCCCCGTGGAATATTCCACGCGCACCTTTACTTCCTTTCCCTTTTCCGAATCTATCTCAAGTATGAGCTCACTGCTCCTAAGACCTATGGGAGAAGCATCAGGTCCTGTGCCATCAAAGGTTCCAAGGCCGGTGACATAGTCATTTTCTATATAAGCCCTCTCTCCGATCAGAGAAAAATAATCTGCCACTTTACCATCAGTAACAACCGGGTAAACCTCGCCGTCAACGGATACGCTTCTTATATTGGGTGCAAAGGTATATCTTGCATTTTCGGCATTGGAAAATGTGGCATTGTCCCACAGATAGTAGCAGTTATCCACCTTTAAGAAGTCAACTCCCCACTCTGCGTAGCTTTCTGCATCCTCTTTTTCATGACCGCAAGTACCTACTGCAGCACCTGCGCAAAGATTACTTCCTATATCATTGTACATTCCAAATTTAAGGCCTTTTTCATGAATATAATCACCAAGTGCCTTAAATCCACCGGGAAATTTTATCTCTTCATTGGAAAGTCTCCCACCAACGCGCTCATTTTTATAGCAGCCGTCGTCAAGAACAATAAATTCGTAGCCCAGCTCTTTTAGCCCAAGCTCTATGAATTTATCTGCCATCTGTTTGGTAAGAGCTTCCGTGTTGCCGCTTCCGAAAGCATTCCAGCTGTTCCACCCCATTGCCGGAAGATGGTTTTTCTTTTTGCCAAATAAAACTTTTCCATTATCAAATGCATCAAATCTGCCTTCGGCAGAAAGTCTGTCAGGTGTCATGTCTCCCCCCTAGTTTCGTTGTTATTATCTTCCCGATTTCCGTCAAGCCTCTTATGGAAGGTCACAAAGGAGCCCTCAACTTTTTTGCTTTCGTAAGTACATAAATCCGCTCTCTTATAGAGGTCATCAAAAGCGAATGTATCTGTCGTAAAATAGAACGCCGCGCCCACACTTATATTTATGGTATAACCGGCAAGCGCCTCAATATCAATACTGTGGATGGCACGTATAAGTCGCTGGGTTATAGGCCTTCCTTTTTCTTCCGAATATACTCCCGGAACATAGGCGGCAAACTCATCGCCTCCAAGTCTCATTACTATATCTCGATCCCTGAATACCTGTTTCATTTTACCGGCTATTTCGATCAGTACCTTATCTCCCACGTTATGTCCGTAGGTGTCATTGATTCCCTTGAACTTATCCACATCAAACAAAAGGAACATGCCGCCAACACCCAATTGAAGAAGGTCCCGGATTTTCTGCTCACCGCTGCCGCGGTTATTGATTCCTGTAAGCTGGTCGATGTCAGCGAGATATTGAAGTCTTTCTCTGGCACGCTTCTCCTCATCTATGACCTCTGTGGCCAATATTACACTGATGAGTTTTCCAAGTTCATCCTTCTCTACAAGGATAAATCTTGCACGTTTCCAGATATGTTCGGCGCTGAGGAATTCGATGGTCAGACTGTTACTTTCCTTGAATCTGTCACTAAGTGTGGCAAGATTGGTAAAAGAGAGCATATCATCCAGGGAGCGCTTATCAACCATGAGCTCTGTCATCTCACGAATTGCCTGAGACGCTCTTTTTTGCCCTGATTCCATTACCTGGGAAATCCTGTAATCATTACAGATGATCTGTTCCGAGGTATCCCTTTCCATATTGATCTTAAACATCGAAGCATAGATCTTAGCCAGGGACTTAAGGCTCTGTGCCCGATCAAGGGCAATCATATCTTTGATCATCCTTCGCTGATTAAAGACAAGAACAAGTACCCCCGCAAGGAAAAGTATTATACCCAGGGAATAGGCCAGACGCTTTAACTCTGCCAGCTCTTCATCCGCATCGGTTATGGTTAACACATTAAGGTCATAGAGAATATGTCTCTGGGAAATTATGTAGTCACTTCCGCCAAAACTCTTTCCGTTGAGGGTAAACGTTCCTTTTCCCTGGTTGTGCATCCGGGCTCCGTAAATTTCCCTCTGAAACTGGTCCTCGTAAACCGAATAATCCACACCTTTCTCATCCCCGGCAGAACTTGCTATAACTACTCCCCTATCGTTCATGATAAGCACAATACGGGAATCATCACTTTTTACCAGATCCGTGGTCATGCTCTTGAAAGTCTCATAATCTATAGCTAAGGCGATAACGCTTTCTCCGTCCTCCAGAAGCTTACAGGCTGTTACCACATACTCATTTGTTCTTGAACTGATATGCGGCGTTGAAAATCCGTACCTTCCCTGATTCCGAAAAGCTACCTGGTACCATTCCCGCTGGGTCGGATCATAATCCGGAGCAGGGTTCCATTCGATACCGTTCATAAGGGTACCATCAATTATGCCAAATATGCCCCTGGATCCTGTAGAGGATACAATGAGCAGCTTCTCCGATTCATATTTAAGGTAATCGTGAATCTCTTCTTTGGAAGCATTTTCTTCCAACATATATTCTACGGATCTTGCACAGGATTTCAGTGTGGTATCTACATTGTTCAGATAAACAAGGAATGTGTCTGTTATGCTGTTCGCAGTAGACGCACCCTTATATTCTATGCTCTTCATGTATAAATTTTCATAATTGGAATATATAAGAAAAAAGGTAGCAAGAAATACTACCGGCCAAATAATGAACGGAAAAATAGTTTTTATTCTTATTTTCTTCAAGACAGCATTACTGTCATGTAATACATTTCCCATGTCTGCCCTCTGGAAATTTACTGTTACAGTTCACCGGGTGCATAAAATATTTACGTAAACAAATTCATTCTAATATTATATCATCAGAATCTTTTCTGTACAAAAGAATGCACGCTCAAAGTAACAGTACCTATCAGATTTTAACTGCTTCAGTTTCCACCCAGGCAGGTCTGAAACCGCTTTTTACCGCAATATTTTGTGATTGAATATTCGCCGCTGCAGTACCATAGAACGGAACATCCCCCATTTCTATAATCTTGTTCTTTAAAAGTGTCACAAGATATGTCCCAACCCCTTTTGAACGGTATTCCGGTAAGACATCAATTCCTATCTGCTGCCAGCGGGGTGCATCCTCCGAGCAGCCCGCCATACCCATGATATTATCTCCATCCATTGCTATGACTACAATTTTGTCAGGTCGTACCGGACAGGGCTCCGGATAAGCTATTGCATTGGGAAAACGAGGGTCACCGTAATACTTATTGATATCACTATCAAAGAACCACTTCACGCTGAATTGGTCTTCTACCTTAATGTTACTGCAAGGCAAAAACATATGATGCGTTGGATTCATCTTATAGCCATACTTCTTAAGTTCTTCGTTTAACTTAAGAAGTATATCAAATCCAAACAGATGATAATCCCCTTCTTCTTTGATAAGATCACTCAGAAACTCATGGAGGCATTCATCAGCCATAATCACATTACCGGCACCAAGAGTCGCCATTTCCAGAAACGGCATTCCAGGGCTGTAGCTCCTTCTCCCCTCATTCAGCGCAGGCTTAGTGATGATACACTTCTTCGACTGTATCTCTTCCGGGTCACAATTATAATCAGTAGCTATCTGCTCCAAGAGCTTTTCGTTGTATTTTTTGAACATAACTTCCTTTCAGGATTGTATAGTCCTCAATCCATTATTTCGTACATCATTTAATTAGTATACTATTACCATCAACACATATTTGTTTCTGTTCCCCGTCTTTAATGCTATAAGCTTCACCATAAATAGTTTCTACGCCTTCGTCTACAACGATGTAGCTTCCATTATTCAAAGCAATTATCTCGTGTCCCATGCTGTCAGCGTAGGTTATATCCTCTATAAGTCTCATTCCATCCAGCATTTCATCCTTCAGCTCTTCAAAATGCGGGAATATATTGGTTTTTGTTATTCCAAGGCCACTTATCCATCTCTGATAATTTGGATCAATCGCCTCTCCCGGAAGCTCCGGTCCTGCATAAACAGTTTCTGCGCAGTTCATTGATCCGGCGCTCCAGCCCATGAGAAGTCCATCCCATCCCAGCAATCTTTCTTTTAATCCTAATGCTTTCATGAAACTGTTTTGTGTCGGCACATGACCACCTGCCAGTATTATCACATCCATTTCAGGGAGCCTATCTATAACCTCTTTGCTTCTTTCATCACACATTAACACTTCAGAAGCACTGAGATTGCTCAAAGAAAAAGCTCCGCTCACGCAGTTTAATACACTGTCATTTTTGTCATAGTCCTCGGGAGAACCGCTGATAATCATTACTTTGGAACTATCTTTCCAGGAATTCCTGATTGTCTTTAGCAGCCCGTTAGTTTCCGGCAGACTGGTAGGAACTCTTTTCCCATCTATTTTTATCTGTCCTCCAAGAACACTTGTTAGAATTGCTTTCATTTTACGGCTCCTTTTATGTCTAGCTATTTTCTGTCATAGTTCTGCTAATTCCTTAACTTTTATAATTTAATAGTTCATTTTTGTTACTGTCGTACCAAGATTAACCTGCATAGACACTAAAGCTTATGCCCACTCTTTCTTCCAGTGTTCACTGATACCTCGTTTGCTTGCATCAAACACTACAGATAGGTGGTGGCGACAAGTTTAGTGTCTATATTCCTCGGTTTTCGCGTTTTTTTGCGAGCTTTAACACTAGGATTACTAGACACCGTTTCTACAAGTGTCGTAGCAGCTCCAATCAGGCACTCAAGCACAATTACAAAGCTATTTCTAGTGTCATCCAGCCTATTGCCACCTTCAAATTACAGCCACTTCCATTTATAATACCGTCACCTTAAATTCATACCACTCTTTCTTATCATTGCATACCGAACCTGCTACAGAAACAAAATGCGTGTATTCCACTTTATCACTCCCCAATATTCTTTCATCTGTCACAACATGCTCAAAGAACCAAGAACCTATGTATCGTAACAATTGAGTATTATTCTGATTATAACAGATATTTGTTTATCTTCCCTGTTATTTGCTTAATGTTAAGTGGCATTTTAGCAAATTCCATCGAAACAATCAGATCAGTGCCTAGTTCTAATCCGGCCTGCTCATATAATTCCAGCTTCGAAAGAGCGCTTTTGGCATATTCACCATCAGATGCAAGCCCGAAGTGCTCCCAATAAACTGTTTTTCTAGTACGGACGTTCAACAGAGCGAAGTCAGGATATAGGTACTTTCCATCGTTTATTCTTACTTGAGGTTCATAGCTATATGGTACTCCTAACTTTTCAAACATATCCGCCAATATTTTCTCAGACTTTGAGCGAACCTTCTCTCCTCTTATAGTCAGGAATTGTCCTTCTTCCGGAAATGAATTCATTCCGCCGACATTTCTTTTTCTCCAAAGCTCAATGTATTGCTCATCAGTTGGAATAGTCGGGACAACCAAAACTTTCTTTGCATCACTCAGGTTATTATATACCTCGTTAATAGAATCCATATCATATATCTTTAAGAATCTCTCTATTCTTCCTCGAATCACACGTAGTCTATCAAGCACATCCTGATAGTAATCCCTCTGAACTATTCTTTTTACCTTGTCTATATCTTTCCGCTTTACATATTCAAGCTTTCCATCTGGTGATTCCAAATAGTATTGGAATCCATTTTTCCTTTTTGATGTCCTAACCGGTCTATCATCGATGATTCTGAAAGCATTTAATGCTCTTTGCGTTTCATCAATAACCTTATCCAGCCATTCGACTTGTTCTTTTAACTGAAATGAATAATCTAATATTGTTCTCGCCTCCTACTTTTTACTAACTTATGCTATTCCTTACTTCCTTTTTCTTTGCTTTTATTTTCTTTCATTGCTTTTGGCACTGCCATCTTTTGTTCCTATCGTACCCAGTTTATTTTTCATGGACACTAGAGCTTATGCACAATCATTCCTCCAGTGTTCGCTAATACCTCTTTTGTATACATCAGACACTACAGACAGGTAGCGATGACAAATATAGTGTTTATATTCCTCGGTTTTATTGCTTTTTTGTTTGCTCTGACACTAAAACTACAAGCAAATGTTTCTGCAAGTGTAGCACCAGCTCTAGCCAGACACTCAATCACAATTGCAAAGCTATTTCTAGTGTCACTCTGAACTGATGCCACTTTCAAAAAACAACATTAGGCACTAGATACTCTTTTCAAGCCTTTCTCGAGTGTAATATCAAGGAATTTCGTGTGGTAGGACAAATATCACCACAAAGCGATTGTTAAAGAAAATATGAAACTGAATTAAAATATAACTCAGAAAGTCTCAAAAATCAACAAAAAACCTCAAAGCATCGTAAATTCCATCTTCGAGGGGCCCTTCTTGATTTTTGAATCGTCTCGGCAGTTTTATCCTCCAAGGGCAGGCTTTCACTCCTATTCTTGAAATCGCTTGAAATACAGCAATTTCTAGAATCATCTGTTGTCGCCGGATACGTCGCCAATTTATATGAAAATTCCTTCGGGATTTCACGCAAAAAATAGAGGGAGTAGGACCTGAATGCAAGCATTCGTCCTACTCCCTCTATTTTTTTGCTAAACCACTACGTGTTTTTCATATAAATTGTCTCGTGCCCGGCTCGTTATCACTCCAGTTCTATGTTGTCAAATGTCTTTCAGATAACAAACTGTGTTATTTCAAACTTTCTTTTTACATTGTATACCTTTTTATACCTCTAACACATATGTTTTTTGATATTTTGCAAGCATATTGCAAGCACGGCTCAAAATGATGCAAATGATAAAGGTAAAAACAGAGTGGTTTGCACGTTATCCCAAGTATTCTCTTTTCTCATCAACATGAAAGATATAGCTCTTGGCTTCTTCTTTAAGCATGGAATATGTCTCACGATATTGAATCTTTATTTGCCTGTACGGGTAAGTATCTGGGTCTATCACAATAACCCCCGCATTCTTATCCGTAATCTTAAATATATACTTCGCTGTGGCTTTAATTATTCTATAGTCTATATCTCTCGCAATAAAGGGAAGTAGCTTGTCACTTGTTATTGGCTTTCCATCTAGTTTCTTCAAGTATTGCCATTTCTCTTTTCCTTCCTCTTCCCAGTACATCTTAGCCATGTCAAAGCGATCAGCCTCATTTATGTTTTCTATGGAGTCAAAAGGAAACTCTGCATGTCTCATTTTATTCCCTAACCACCTACCAACATAGAATTTCAGCTTTGATGAATCCACGCTAGTAATCCTATCCGCCAACAGTTTTGCCTTACGGTATTTCTTATTCTTTTCATTCATTGGTAATTCATCAAAGGCATTTTTGTTTTCAGCAATAAACTTACTGGTTGCATCAGCATCCTCAAAGTCTGGTAATTGCTTCATCATACATAACGACATCCAAGATGCCAATAGTTTCATATTCGGTGTAGTTTCCATAATCATGACCCTCCCACTTATATATAGCCGAATATTCGGCTATAGTCAATTATACGGCTACCTCCTACGATTTTAATAAGGCAGGTGAGTCATAATGATTACATTTGAGCCCTTATGGGAAACTATGAAAAAAAAGAATATTAGCCAATACTCTTTGATAAAAGATTATGGTGTCAGCACTGGAACACTGGATGCTCTACGCCAAAATCGGAGCATTACTCTGAACACCTTAAATGACCTATGCAACATTCTTAATTGTGATGTTGAGGATATCATAAAACATACATCTGACAAATGATTATTAAAATATACGGCAAATCTCATAAACCCCAGACAACATTTAACTATTGTCTAGGGTTTATATTTTCTGAGAACTTTTAATTCTTATAACCAAAATTTTAAACACAATCACTTCTTAATTGCTTTAATCTTGTTCATTATTCCCTGCGATATTTCATCAATAGTCCTAAACACTATTGTTCCTTGCTTATTGTTCTCATCAAGCTCTGATTTTATTTCCACATCATAATCTGCATCAATTTTCTCAAATACATAATCATAGAAAGCTGATGTATCAAACTTCAATTCATCCTTGATAATTGAAAATGGTTCATCCTTTCTATTTGGGTTTGTATCAGTTAATGTATACCTCGTATCATCTTCATTCAGAATAAAGGTTCTTTTCATATCGTTTCAAACGCCCTTGTATCTGAGCGAGTCCTCCTTCCACATTTTCTGCAACTATATCTAGCACGGAATAGTTTTCATCTTCATATTCCAACGCTCCTGATTTCACATCAAACTTACCGTCTTGTTCGCATAAAAAAACAACATTGTCTACATCTAGATTAATGATCAATTGCGGATTATGTGTAACCATAATAACCTGTCTATTTTCTCCCATACGCCTAAACTGACCTAAAACCTTTTCTTTAATTGCCTTTTGTGAAATATGGTCTTCCGGCTGATCAATGATATAAACTCCTTTATCACTAGATTCTCCACTTATTAACGTAAAATACATTTGTGCATCAAATCCAGATGATACCTCTTGATAAACATCCATACCAGATTCTATGATAGAATTTCTGGGTGTAAAATCCTTGCTAATCTTATTATTCAATTTACTTCTAAGTGCCTCAACAGGATTATCATACTCTCCCGCATTATTCTTTATATAATCCCCCAGCTCATCTTTTGTTATGCATAGTGTATCAATCACTTTTCCTTTATTTAATACCCCTTTTATCAGAGTACTAATATACTTTTTATCAACACGTTCAATTGGTAGTTTTGATACAAATTCAAATTTATCTACCGGATTTGTTTCTGGCACAATCTCTTCATCAATATCCGCCGGTTCGTATTGGCTTAAGCCTCTTTTCTCCTTAACAATATTACCAATAGATTCTATTACTTTTGCTTTACCCGACACAAAATCCGAATACATAGCCTGTTCATCCGTTATTCTCTTGTCATAACTTTGTATGTATTCATTCATGAATGTATTAAAAGCGTTGATTCTACTATTTTCAGCTTTTATTTCATCACTCTTCTTCGAATACTTTTCCTGCATTAGTGATAAGGTCTCTTGCATACTGCTTAACTGTTCTTTATCTCTTTCTACTAATGCTTTGTTTTCTTTTAATTCCTCAATTTCCTTATAAAGCGCGT
>JAEEGF010162561.1_pt1 | contig 32403 bp, 27 predicted proteins | sample 9134171 | NCBI WGS metagenome assembly JAEEGF01 (sample SAMN16246542, study PRJNA631951) | gut metagenome | biome: gut microbiome; feature: rumen; material: AP-attached | host: Bos | place: Iran: Karaj | collected 2018-10 | reverse complement strand
CCAACCGGGCTAATAGCGAAGGATACGTTGATACTCCGTCAATCCATCTCAGTTCCTTGATACCACCACAGTTGAGTCCGAAGAGGACACGGGCACCTGTAGGAAGTGACGTGAACGGTGTATAGATACGCTTATCTTTGCCAAACTCTCTAACGTATTTCTTCTGAAAGACGAAATCCCGGACAGCGACAAAGATGTAATAGAACTCGAGCCACTTGTTTTTATGAACGCTCGGGTCCTTAATGAAGGACAGGTTAAGCATGAAGTTGTACATCTTCTTGCCATCTTCGCTCATCTCGTAATCCGTCCCTGAGGATGTTACATCACAAAGCAGGTCCTCATCAATATCATTCTGCTTTATCAATCTCTTGACTTCCCTGCTTTTGAGGAGCTGTTCCTTCCTGATGACGGTCTCAATAAAGTGCTCCATGAACTTAGGCGTTAGGGCAAACTCGCCTGCCTTGCCGTTTGTCTTTTTCGATATTTGCTCAAAAATTCTGTTATTATAGAGAGAGTTCGTCAAGGCATCCCACCTGTCTTTCTGTCCTTCCCTGCCCTTAAGGAAGTAATAGGGCTTTGTACTATATTGCTTGTTCATTCCGAAGGTTAACCGGGGTTCTTCGACACCGACCTTATCCTTATTATTCTCAAACAGGCCAACTGCGTAGCTAACCTTGTCATGCACAAATTCCGCATAATCCTCAAGATAGAGCCTGTCATCCAATTTGTACTCACGGGTGATAGCGGGTTCCCGTTCCTTGTTCAAGAGAGAGATGTGCCGAACTATGACCAATTTCATGAGTTCCACCATGTGCTCTCGTACTCTGTTTACTTCTGTTTCTTTATTCTTTTTCATTTTATTATAATTTTTTGTTCTTTAAGGTTGTAGCCTACTCTCGTGACGGAGTTTGTGAAAAACATGGAGTTTTTGCATAAATTAACATCAAACAACGTGGTAATGCACAAAAGCACAACACCATTCCCAAAAAGTGCGGTTTTTTGTACGTTTTTACACCTTGTAAATTATTAGTCAGAAAAGAGGCTTGAAATGCCTGTTTTTATGCGGTTTTTTGTAGGAAAACACATCCATTTTCTTGGAAATGTAAGAAATTGCAAAAAACCAATGCTCAACGCCCATTTTATGGGCATTTTGGTAGTGGTCTTATATTATGGTATGGTGACGGTGTTGGGTGATGGGTCGGTTTTTATTATAAAAGTACAGAAATAGTCAGAGTTAGTCGGAAATAGACAGTATTTGCTGCCATGTCCCTTGAAACTTGAAACCTCACAACCCTTGAAGTGACAATCAAGATTTGAAATTGGTGATTCCCGAGTAGGTTATCCTCTGAACTTGGACTATGTTCAACCAACAGGTAGTCGGAAACTGACTGTTACCTCAAGGCTGTCCTCAGGAAAGACTGTTACGTCTCAGCTGACAGCTGAGTTCCGACTAATGAATTCCTATTGACAGCTGAGTTCCGACGAGCCTATAAATAGTCCTGTATGATTACAAGAGAGAACTGTGCCAAGGCTGCCATCAGGTACATGAATGAGACTCCATTCCGGGAGCATGCCGTCCTCAGACTGATAGGTGAGGCATTCATGGCGGGATGCGATTGGATGGCGGAGCAGAAACAAAAAGAGGATGAAGCCAAACTTGACCGCATCCTCAGCGAAATGAGAACTATAAAGAACTGCCTGTGATAGGTCAGTCAAAGAGGGGCACCTGATTCGGTTGGAAGGTCTGCTGCTTGCGTAGCCTTTTCATCTTCTTGTCATAGCTCCGTCGCTCCCTGTGGTACTCGGGGAAGGCATGGCGGAAGTCTCGGAGAGCATCGCCATGTTCCATGCCGCGATGGGAGCTCCAAAAAGAGGCACATTGAGATTTGAACTCAGGATGCACTGCACAGTAAGTCTTAAAAAATGAGCTTTCTGCCATAACTTTTCTTTATTGCCCTTGTGGGGACTTCGATGGGGGGCATAATGCCCCCTTTTCCTTATATATTCGCCATAAATTGAAGTGCAAAAAGTCAGGAAATTGAAGATGATTCCTGCCCTTGCGTACCTTTTAATATAAAAAAATACTAATTTTCCACGACCATTCGACATATTCTCCATCTTTTTGACTAACTTTGTAGGTTAAAAGATAGTGAAATATGAAAGATATAAAGAGTCCGTACTCGGCAGCGTTCACGGCAGCGTCCATGATGTACAGGGAGATGACAGCCATCCTTCCCCTTTTCCGTGACGAGCGGGCAACGGAGCTACTCAATAAGGAAATCGAGGAGAACAACCTCCTCCACATCAACAGCTTGAACAGCCGTAAGCGTGTGGTCGTGGAACTGCAACGCCGATACAGGGCTGTCCCTGACGGCTTTTGGGATTACTACTCTCAGTTGGACGAGAAAGGTCAGCGTGTGGCTTTGTTCTACGTCCTCCTGAAAGCCTACTACCTCCTGTTTGAAATCCACCTCAACGTTGCTGTCCCCATGTACCGTGCCATGAACTTGGAACTGTCCACGGGCGATGTTGCCATGTACCTGAACGAGGTGGCTGCTCAGGACAGTTTCGTTGACAGTTGGTCGGAGGCTACCCGCAAGAAGGTCATCAGTGTGTATATTCTGATGCTCCATCAGGCAGGACTCTTGGAGAACGGCTCATCCAACCTCTGCAAGCCTGATTTGGATGATAGTGCTTGGATGTACTACATCCGTCTCGGCGAGGCATGGTTTCTCGAAGCCTGTTTCCTGCCCACATACGAAATTAACGACATAAAAGAACGTGCGATATGAAGACTATGACCGTCGAACAGTTGTATGACAAGCTGTGCAGCAAGGCTTTCCAAGACCCGAGGAACGGCGACTTGCACTACAACTACTTCATGTTCCAATATCAGGCGACCAAGGAGTACGAGATGCTCCGTCAAATCGATGACATTCGCGAGAAAATCAGCCGCCCGAACAACAACGTGGACGTGCTGTTACTCGACCTCTTCGAGGAGTTCTGTGCCTTCCTTGACAGTCAGAGGTTCGGCAGGAAATGGGACAGTTACAAGGACTATCTCCTTGATAAGGACAAGACCATGCCTGATGCCGTGACCACGAGCCTGAGGAGTAAGGCCAACAGTGATGAGTTCGTCTCGTTCCTCCATGATAGAATCATGGCCCACGTCAGCAAGGTGGATGACGGTTTCATCCGTCCCTACGTCTTCGTCTATGGTGTCGGTAACATGTATCCTTACCTCAGGGCTAACAGCCTGTTGGTTCGCTATGAGGCAAGTAACAAGTCCTCCAAGTACAAGCTCATCATCTTCTATCCGGGCGAGCAGACTTCCAACAGCTATAAACTCTTCGGCAAGTTGGAGGATGAACACACCTACCGTGCAAGTCTGCTCCTGAATGAATAATCCCCATATTTGTAAAACGAAAACCTAAATGATATGAAACTGCAAGAAATATACAAGCGTAAAGTCACAGATGACCTGAATCCTGTTGTATCAGTATCGGACAATAGTCCTAAAACGGTCAAAATCGAAATCGACGAATACGTCTTTACCGATGAGATTATTCATTACCTCTATACCGTTCTGAATGGCATCCGTGAGGGCAACTATCATCAAAACGGAATTTGGATTAACGGTTACTTCGGCTCGGGTAAGTCTCATTTCATGAAGTACCTGAACTTCTGCTTTGACAAGGACCACAGAGATGCTGCTCTCGCTCGGCTCGAAGATGCTGTCATAGAGCGTGACCCCTTACTTCATCCTGATAGTAACAGTGGAGTTGAGCCTTCAGAGATGCGGTCTCTCACAGATTGGTTGATGAAGAACACCATCGACACGGTGCTCTTCAACATCGGCGACAAGGTGACGGGTGATGAGCGCGACGACAACAATTCGTTCACCCGCGCCATTTGGCAGGAGTTCAACCGATTCCGTGGCTACAACCGGGAGAACATCGCTCTCGCCCAATACCTCGAAAAGCCCCTCGCCGAGAAAGGCAAGTTTGAGACCTTCAAGCAGCTCATGGATGAGGAAGGATTCGATTGGGAGAAGGAGAGCCAACAGCTCGCCACCACTGAGCTCGACTATGTGATGGAGATTGCTGCGCAGACAGAGCCGAGCCTTAGCTACGACATCATCCGCGACAATATCGCCAAGAACAATATCTCCCTCAGTGTGGAGAACCTGACGAAGGAACTCAATGCCTACGTGCAAACCCGTGGCGAGGACTATCGCCTGCTGTTCTTCATCGATGAGGTCAGCATGTTCGTCGGTGGCAAGCGACAGCTACTGCTCCAACTCCAACAGATAGTCGTCCGTATTCAGGAAGACTGTAACGGTCGTGTTTGGGTAGGCTGTTCGGCACAGCAAGACCTTTCGGAACTGCTCACCAACATGCAGGTCAACGAGACCTCCGATGACTACGGTCAGATTAAAGGTCGTTTCCCGATCAAGGTCGCCTTGAAGGGTACCAACACCGAGTTCGTGACCAAGAAGCGTGTCCTTGACAAGAAGGAAGAGTTCCTCTCTGACATTCAGAAGCTGTATGATGACAACAGGAATGCCATCTCTGCACAGTTCATCCTTCCGACATCCTATAACGGCTATGCCGACAAGGACAGCTTTGTCAGCTACTATCCCTTCGTGCCCTATCAGTTCCAACTGATTATTCAGGTGTTTGATGCCTTCGTTGAGAAGCAGTTCGTTGACAAGGAGGTGAAGGGTAATGAGCGAAGCGTTTTGAAGATAACTCATAACACCGCCTACCGCACCCGTGACGAGGAGTTGGGCAAGTTCATTGCCTTCGACCAATTCTACTCAGCCATGTTCGAGGCAGGCTTGCAACCCGCAGGACAGCGAGCCGTCCGTAATGCCGAGCGTACAGCGACCCATTACGCCCAGGACCCAGATTTCGCTGCACGTGTGGTGAAGGTTCTCTTCATGATTTGTAACATCAAGGAGACTGACCGACTTGTGTTCCCGGCTACGGTGGACAATGTGGTAACCCTCCTGATGACCGATATTGACCAAAACCGCTTGGAACTGAAACAGAAGGTTGAGCGGGTGCTCAACTTCCTGAAGAAGGAGAATATCATCCGTCTGCAACTCGGCAAGGAGGGTGCTCCTGATGTCTATGCCTTCTATTCCGAGGAAGAGAGTGACGTTGCACGAATCATCGCTACTAAGCGACCCGACAGCAGTTTCATGGGCGAGCAGTTCTCCAAGCTCTTCCAAAAGTTCATCTCGTTCAGTAACAAGGAAGGCTATTGCGGCAACAACTTCTCCGTGGGTCTGAGCATCCTCGGGCGGAACATCTTCGGCAACAACCCTGATGTTCAGGTGGAGTTCGTCCTCTATGCCGATACCTTGGATGCCAATCAGTATGCCTTCACTTACAATAAGGACCAACGCCGTCTTGTGTTCTTCCTTGCAGCCGACTATAAGGAGAGCCGTGTCGATACCGACTTCTATTGGTACTGCCAAGTTCAGGACTACCTTCGCACGGCATCCAACGACAGCCCTCAGCGACAGAAGGCCAACCGTGCCTTTGCAGAGCAGGCTCAGGAGGTCATGAAGACTCGCATTGAACGTCAGATTCGTGAAATCTTTGACCGCTCGCCTGTTATGAGCGGACAGAATATACTTTCGTCTGCCGAACTCGGCATGAAGAAGGGCAACGAACGCTATAAGGCAGCTGTTCAGGCACACTTGGGTGAGATTTACACCTATGCCAAGGCTGTCTATACTCCCGACTATCCCACTAACTCCAACGAGTTGAAGGCAAAGATTCTCAATCCGCAATTGGAAGCCGATATGACACCTCCTGAGCAGTGGGTAGAGAACTACTTGGTAGGACTCCATCATGACGTTTCCCTCACCGAGGTAGTACAGAAGTTCACACAAGCTCCTTACGGATGGAACGAGGTGAGCACCCTGTTCGTAGTTAGCAAGCTCGTTACACGTCATAAGAGGGCCTTCCTTTACAATAACAACCCTGCTGTTGACCGCCGTACTGTGGCAGAAAACATTCAAAAGAATAAGAACCTCTTCACCATCACCACGGCTCAGGATATTCCACAGGAGACTGTCAACAACTTCATCACAGCTTGGAAGAGCATCTTCAACCGGGTGGAGTCAATGCCTTCTGACCCGACAGAACTGTTCGAGCATTGCCGTAAGTCGGAGAAGTCGCCTATCGTCAACAACGACTACGACAATCGTGCTCGTAAGCTTATCAGCGCAGGTGCCAATACCATGGCTCAGGTTCTCTACGATGCTATCGAGAAGATGAAGGAGTGGCGCGAGGTCCGTGACCCGAAGGCTTTCTTCCAACTGTTCATCGACAATGAACAGGAAATGAAGGTCATGATTGACAACTGTAAGCGCGTTATCGGTTTCTGTGAAGACCAACTCGGCAAGTTCTCCGAGATTACGGCCTTCATACAGCACAACCATGACAACTTCGACTTCCTTGAAGGCGATGCCCATGAGATGGCTGAGGAATTGAAGAAGCTGACCACCGAGGCATGGCCCATTGACAAGATGCCTAAGTACAACAAGCTGAAGCGCAACGTCGAGGGAGCAATTGGTGAAGTCCGTGCCAAGATGGTTGCCGATGTGACGGCAGCCTATGAGGATTGCTTTGCACAGTTGCAGGCACTCATCGAGAGCCTTGGCATTCCTGAATTCCGCCTTCCCAATAAGGATACGACCATTTACAGCCGTACCCACACTGAGAGTCTGCATGCCATGAAGAACTATGCCGACACGACCGAGTTCTTCAATGCTCAGGTACAGGCAATCAACAAGTACGCTGAGGAGAAGAACAAGCCCAAGGTTCACAATGTCTCGCTCCGTACCAAGTCGAAGACCATGCGTACCGAAAGTGATGTGGATGCCTATCTTGCTCAGTTGAAACAGCAGATTATGTCCCACATCAACGGCAAGGACGATGTCATTATTCAATAATCAGTAAACAGAAGACACGATGGATACAGGTCGAATCAAACAGTTTGCGACAGAGTCAAGACGAATCCTGAAGGAAGGTGTGATGCAGCGCATCCGCGCCCTCGGTTTCGACAGTGAAGGCAATACTCCTGACATGCCTGAGCGGGTTCAGGGCGGTACACGGTATCAAGGACGACTGATTGAGAATGAGCGGTTCTACGACTGTTGGGTAGCTTTGAACAAGCGCATCCATGAGTTGGGTAAGAACGGCGTTCAGCAGGTCTATGAGGAAGCTGCCTACACATGGTTCAACCGTCTTGTGGCCATCCGCATCATGCAGAAGAACGACTTTATCGAGCCTGTCCTCAGCTATGACGTTGCCGACATTCGGGTTCCGCATATTGTCAGTGAAGCACGGAAGGGTCGCCTGATGGTCAGCCTGACCGATGAGGAGGACCGCCGACTGCGCATGCTCCTGATGGACGACACAAAGACACAGGAACAGTTCGCCCTGCTCATCACAGCCTACTGCCGTGAGACTCCCTTCATCAGCAAGTGCTTTGGCGGTATCGACCTTTATCTCGAACTGTTGTTGCCCGATGACATCCTGTCTGCTAATCGTTTCATCGACCTCTTGAACCATACCGACGAATATATCACTGACGAGCAGTTCCGCTCTGCTGAGCTTATCGGATGGCTGTATCAGTTCTACATCTCCGAGCGCAAGGACGAGGTCTTTGCATCGTTCAAGAAGGGCAAGAAGGCAGAGGCTGAGGACATTCCCGCTGCCACTCAGATATTCACTCCTAATTGGATTGTGAAGTACATGGTACAGAATACCGTGGGACGCATCTATCTCGACAACAACCCATACTGTCCGTTGAAGAAGGATTGGCGATACCTTGTCGAGCCGACAGAGCCTACGCCGAAGGATGCTATCCTGAAAATAGACGACCTCGAAGAGCTGACCCTCGCTGACCTTGCGTGTGGATCGGGTCACATCCTTGTGGAAGGCTTTGACCTTTTCTATGGTCTATACATAGACGAAGGATACAGCCGTCACGATGCTGTGGTGAAGATTCTTACCAAGAACCTGACAGGTGTTGACCTTGACACCCGCGCCAAGCAGCTTGCCACCTTTGCCCTTCTGTTGAAGGCTGCACAGATTGACAAGTCCTTCCTTGATGGTAAGGTGATGCCGAGAGTCCTTGACATGCCAAATGTTGACCGATATACATGGCGTGACCTTGATGGCCATATGGCAACAGCCCTTCGCCCAACAGGTGGAACAGAAGCAATAGCCAAAGAGATTGAGGAATGCTTTGTTTTGATGGAACAAGCTCACAACCTTGGCTCTGTCATGAAGTTTGATATTTCGGCTGAGACACGAGCATATATCCAACAATGTGTTGAACTGCAACAACAGAAGCAGAAGTTTGTCGAGACATTCGCAGACTTATTCCATGGATTTGAGTTGATGCTTACTCTAACAAAAGAACACTCTGCTATTGTAATGAATCCTCCATATTTCCCAAGGAAGAACATGAATTCTTCTTTGAACGATTATGTCCAATCCCATTATCCAAATGGCATGAATGACTTATTTGCAACATTTATGTTCGTCGGAGTTGAGCATTTGCAGAAGAATGGAAAAATGGGGATGATTAATATGCAAAATTGGATGTTTATTACAACATTCAAATCAACCCGCATATCATTTGTTGAGGGGTATCAAATTGACAATCTTCTACATTTAGGGACAAGAACTTTTGATGAGCTTAGCGGGGATGTAGTACAAAATGCTGCTTTTGTAGTGTCAAATCACGTCCCTACACGAAGTGGAGTGTATTATAAACTGACTGAAGGTAAATGCTGCGCTGATAAGGAACACGACTTCTTACATGAGAGTGAAGTTTACAGAGATGTTAATCAAAAAGAATTTGACAGGTTACCTGATAATCCACTTGCTTATTGGGTAACAGAAAAAATTGCATCAACCTTCACAAGGAACAAAGCGTTATCGGCGGTAGCCAACCCTTGGGTCGGCTTACAAACCGCCGATAACGCTTTGTTCCTCCGCTCATGGTTCGAGGTTAATAAAGGGCACATGGGAATTGGTATAGAAAATGCCGCGTTAGCGGCTCGCTCAGGGAAAAAATGGTTTCCTTACAATAAAGGAGGCCGCCAAAGAAGATGGTATGGAAACCAAGAACTTCTAATCAATTGGGAGTTCAATGGTAAGGATATCAAAAATTATCCAGGTGCCGTTATAAGAAATGAGCACACTTATTTTAGACATTCTATTTCATGGGGGTTAATAGCGGGACCTCTTTTCAGATATTATCCCGATGGTTTCCTTTATGATGTCCAAGGAATGAGTTGCTTCTTTGATGATGACACACTTCTCTTTACTCAATTAGCATGGCTTAATACCAAAGTCTTTAAAGAAGCATCTACCGCTATTTGCCCAACAGGGCATATTCAAATAGGTGAGATAGGGAAATTGCCATCTTATGAAGATACCACTAAAGGTTTTTCAAATGTAGCTAAAGAAAATATCTCCATCTCCAAACAGGATTGGGATGCTCATGAGACCTCATGGGACTTCGCCCAGAACGAACTGTTAAGCATTAACGAAAACACCTTCCTCGACATCATTGATGACTATGCAGATTTGAACGGCCTGTGCATCGACCCTGCCGCTCCACAACCTGAGAGTCTTGAATGGCGGTACGACATGTACAAGATGAAGTGGAACACCAAGTTCATGCGCCTTCATCAGAACGAGGAAGAGCTGAATAGGCAGTTCATCAGCATCTATGGCTTGGAGGACGAGCTGACCCCCGACGTACCACTTGATGAGATAACCATCCTTCAACAGGGCGAAATTAGCATAGAGAATGACGAGGTGACTTTCCACGCAGACGTAGTGATGAAGCAACTCATCTCCTACGCCATCGGCTGTATGATGGGTCGTTACCGCCTTGACAAACCGGGCTTGCATATTGCCTATCCGAATCCGACGGATGAGGACATCTCTCCCTACGAGTTCAACGGCTCAGAGTTCCATATTGACGAGGATGCTATCATTCCCCTGATGCCGAAGGACACCCGTTTCGATGATAATGCAGTGAACCGTCTTGTGGACTTCATCAAACAAGTGCTTGGTGCAGAGAAACTGACCGACAACCTGAACTTCATCGAGAAGCAGCTTGGCAAGTCACTCGAACAGTATCTCGTTAAAGACTTTTGGAAGGACCACAAGAAGATGTATCAGAACCGCCCCATTTATTGGCTGTTCTCATCAAAGAAGGGTGCCTTCCAAGTAATCGCCTACATGCATCGCATGGACAAGTACACTGTGGAGAACATTCGCAACAAGTACCTGCTGCCGCACATTGAGTTCCTTCGTCAGGAGATTGCCGAACTCGACAGCAGAGCATCAACTCTCAACCCACAGGAGCGCAAAACCTACGTCCGCCTACAGAAGGAACTTGAGGAGTGTCAGGAGTATCATGACCGCTTGCATACCGTAGCAGACCAACAGATAGCCTTCGACCTCGACGACGGTGTTGTGGTCAACTACGCCAAGTTCGGTGATGTGGTTGCAAAACTGAAATAACAAAGAGACATGAATATACAAGAAAAGATATACCATTACTTCGAGCAGTACCCTGACCTGCACGTGCTCTTCATCTTCGACCCGAGCGGGTACAACCAAATTGGGCTTGATGATGCTGAGTGGAGAGAGGGCTATGAGTATCAGGTGTTCGACGGCTCGTGGTTCACGGTGAAGTACAAGATACACCACGAGTGGCGTGGAAAGAAGGCTGTATTGCTGTTCCCCGGTTTGCAAGAGCCTAAGAACCAAGAGACGCGACTTGCTTTCCCTCTGCTCGGTGAGATGATGGCCAACGTGGTTTATCAGGAGCAGGGCTATCAAGAGTTCATGCAACAGTATGACCTTGACGAGCGCATGGCTACCTACGTCGAGAAGCATATTGATGAACTGAACACGGGCAAGGTGAAGACAGCACTGTTGCCATACCTGACCCGAGACCTGTTCAATAAGGATGTGGCTCGCCGGGCAATACTGTCTGTTTACCTTGGTAGCGACACCGCGCTAACATGGGAGGATATTATCATCAAGCTCATTATCCTTTGCGGTGGTGATAACAGCAAAAAGGTGACCGACTTCTTTGTCCGTCTGCGCAAGAACCAAGATGTTGCTCAGGAACTGTGGGAAAAGCTGATGTCGCTGTTCGGAGTAACATACGATGACAACACCGAGGAGAAGTTAAAGAAGGTGGCAGAGTCCTTGAAGTACAATGCCATCACTCAGTCGCTCGCCCCCATTAGTGCTGATGACTACAAGGGTTACAAGATAACCAATGGTGTGACCTTGGAGAAACTGAACCACCTGATGGAAAGTGTATCCCAGGTTCCCAAGATAGAGAAACTGTTTACGGAGGCTCTGATGAAGTTGGGACGTGACATCCGAGAAGAGCAAATCATCAAGTGGTACGGATGGGATGCCAACTATTACTATGTCAGCGATGCCCTGTGTTGGCCTATCTTGAAGAATCTGTTGGACGACCAATTCGAGGCTGCTCCGACTGATGCCAACGACTACCTGCGTAGTCTCAGACAGAAGAAGGCTGAGAGCAGTCCCGTGGTACCCGTCATCGACTTCATCAGCAATATAGCCTTCTTCTATGAGAAGTTGAAGACCATCAGTAGCCTGAAACTGAACACGCCTGATGACTATATCGCCTTATACAAAGACAGGTTCTATTTGATTGACCAATTCTATCGTCTCTCCATAGAGGCTTATTATCAGTTGAAGTTATCCGAGATACCCATTCACGCGGAACTCGCCAAGGTAAAGAGCCGCTTGGACGAGAACTACTCGAAGATATGCAACATCCTGAATCTCGAATGGATGACCTGTTTGAAGGAACGCGGTGAAGGTTTCAATGCTGTGAAGTCGCTCAGACGACAGCAGGATTTCTTCAAGGATAATATAGCCAACAAGGATAATAAGGTGACTGTTATTATCAGTGATGCCCTACGCTATGAGGTAGCGAAGGAACTGATGGAAGAAATGGGTAAGGAGAAGCACTCTGAGACCTTGGAAGTGGCATTGGCTATGTTGCCTACTGAGACCAAGTACTGCAAACTGTCTCTCTTCCCTCATGAGACTTTAAACATTGACGAAGACGAACTCCTGATAGATGGAGCTAAGGCACCCGTCACGATGGAGCAGCGTACAGCGTTCCTGAAAAAGTACAACGATGATGCCATCTGTGTGGACTTCAACGAGGTGTTCGGCTCTACCAAGGAGAACCGTGACGTTTTCAAGAAGGATTTGGTGGTAGTATTCCATAACGCCATTGACGAGAGCGGACATATAGGGGACCCGGCTGCTGTCGTGGATGCTTGCCGTTCGAGCATCAACAAGCTCCGCGAGTTCATTCAGCGACTGCATGCCACCTACAACGTGACCGATGTTATCCTGACCGCTGACCATGGTTTCCTGTTCGAGGATAAAGTCTTTGAAGATAAGGACAAGCATCCTGTGAAGGAAGACTGTGTGGAGAAGAAGACCCGCTACTACCTGACTCGCCGTGATGACGAGATGGAAGGAATTACCAAGTTCAAACTCACAGAGGTGTCGGGTATGACCGACTATACAATGAGGGTGGCAGTGCCGACAGGTACGAACCGATTGGCTGCCCCCGGTGGCTATCAGTTCGCCCATGGTGGCGCATCGTTACAGGAAGTGCTCATCCCTGTGATGTATAGCACACGTAAGAAGGGACCCGGCAAGGAGAAGGTGAATGTTACCCTGCTCGAAGCCAACCTGAAGATGACATCGAGCCGACTGAGGTTCACCATCATTCAGTCGGAGGCTGTATCGGAGAATATCAATGGCCGAACTGTCAAGTGCGCTGTCTTCGCGGGTGACGAACAGGTGACCGCTTGGAAGGAAGTTGTTCTTGACAGCGGTGATGCCGCCAACGTGAACAACCGCCTGTTCAGCGTTGAGCTGACTCTGAACCGTCAGACGGATGCTAATATCCTCGAACTGCGTCTCTTCGACGCCAAGGAGGATAATCCGAATCCGCTACTGAAAAAGACTGTTATCAATAAGACTCTAATTGAACAAGATTTCTAAGATATGGAGACATTGGAGAACAAAATAATAGAGGCGTTCGAAGGAAAGGTTGTCCGCAAGGACCTTGCCTTCGAGGTGAAGGGTGGTCTGCCCGTGCCGACCTATGTGCTTGAATACCTTCTCGGACAGTACTGTGCAAGTAATGATGAGCAGATTATCCGTGAGGGTGTGGAGAAGGTGAAGGACATCATCCGCAACAACTACATCAACCGTGCCGAAGCAGAAGAGGTCAAGGGAAAGATTCGTGAGAACGGACGATTCCGCATTATCGACAAGATATCGGCTGTGCTCAACGAGAAGAAAGACTGCTATGAGGCAGAGTTCGCCAACCTTGGTTTACGCGGTGTTCCCCTTGCTACGGAGTTCGTTACCAAGAATCCCAAGTTGCTCTCAGGCAACGGTGTTTGGAGTATCATCACCATTGGCTATATTCCGGGCGACGACGTACCCACACGTTGGGACGTTCAGACTCTGAAACCAATACAAATATCAAATATCGACCTGAAGGAGTTTATCGATCAACGGCAGAAGTTCACTACTGATGAATGGATAGACTTCATGATACAGACTGTCGGATTGAACCCCGAACGGTTGAATCGTCGAGAGAAGATGATAGTCTTGGCTCGACTTCTGCCCTATGTGGAGAACAACTATAACTTCATGGAGCTTGGTCCCAAAGGTACAGGTAAGTCCCATGTCTATCAGGAGTTCTCTCCATACGGCGTGCTTGTGAGCGGTGGCGATGTGACCTCTGCCCGACTGTTCGTTAAGATGTCAGGCAACAAGGAAATCCTCGGTCTTGTGGGCTATTGGGACCTTGTGGCTTGGGATGAGTATGAGCAGCAGAAGGGTAAGTCGGTTGACCCTGTGCTCATCGACACCATGCAGAACTATCTTGCCAACAAGTCCTTCAATCGTGGTAAGGGAAGCCATGAGGCATCGGCATCCATGTGCTTTGTGGGTAATACCAAGCACACCGTTCCGTATATGCTGAAGAACAGCCACCTGTTTGAAAGCATACCGACAGCCTTCGTCAAGGGTGCCTTCCTCGACCGTATCCATTTGTACAATGCAGGTTGGGAGATGAAAATGCTAAAGAAGGACAGTTTCACCAAGGGTTTTGGCTTGATTACAGACTATATCTCAGCAGTCCTTCACGAACTCCGTAACCGTGACCTGTCGGCAGAGATGAACAAATTCGTCAAGTTCAGCGGGTCACTGTCTGAGCGCGACCACCTTGCCATCCGCAAGACCTTCTCTGGAATGATAAAGCTACTCTATCCTGACGGCAAGTACACCGATGAAGAAGCATTGGAGATTATTGACTTTGCAGCTGAGGGCAGAAAGCGCGTGAAGGACCAACTCTACATCATCGATGAGACCTTCAGGGCAGAACCTGCCAAGTTCGAGTATGAGTTACTGTCAACGGGTGATAAAGTTCAGGTGAAGACCTTGGAAGAGATAGAGAACCCTGTCGTTCAGGCTGAGACTGCTGTCAGCGAAGAAGATGCTGTTCCGTTCGAGGAAGTACAGGACGAGACACCTGCAGAAGGTGAAACGCCCAAACGCCGACCTCGTATCGTTCCTTTGAAGGAAGGCCACATCAATATCCGCATCAATCAGAAGGGCGTTACCTACAAGTCCCTGTTCGGTGACTATCTCAGGTCTGCCCATAAGATAGACATCGTTGACCCCTATATTCGGGCACCGTTCCAAATTGACAACCTGTTGGAACTGATACAGACCATCCGAGAGGTCAGCAGTAATCCCGAGGAACTCGAGATACATGTCTCCACCCAGAACGAGGAAGAAAAGAAACAGGAGATAAGGGAAATCTTCGATGCCTTGGAGCAGGAACTTCAAGGCTACGGCATCACCTTCTCTTACGACTTCAAAGCTGACCATGACAGATGGATAGCCCTCGACAACGGTTGGAAGATACTCCTGTCTCGTGGATTGGATGTCTTCGAGAAGTTCGACCGCTTCTCGCTTGGTAACGTCAGACAGAGTGAGCGAAGGTGCAGAGCTTTCAGTATCACCTACACGAAGGAGTAAAGACAAGAACGCCTGTGCAGTCGGATTTGCACAGGCGTTCTTGTTAGAACTTGCAATAGAGTTCCGTTAGCGGGTCTCTCCCTTCGGCATAAATGGTAAAGAGGAACTTGCCGCCGTGGTCTTCGACCATGTCGTACATCTGCTCTATCTGAGCCTGTATCTCATTGGGCAGTTTCCGAGCAAAGTAGAGAGCACCACTGAGGAAGTCCATGGGAGTTGAGTTCTTGCAGATGAAGTTCACATCGGTGTCATGCTCCAATAACCACTTGACTTTTGAACAGCACCACTTTAAATCATCTATATGCATTCCCGGAGCGGGTCCCCAATAGTCATTCCGAAAGTTGGAGTAGATGGTATTGCATAAACACCAAAGAGTGGGCTTTGTTGAGTACCCACGGCTGTACATGTACTCGTACTTCCGTTTCTCCTCATCCCAATCCTGCTGACTCGTTTCATTGCCGGGCACAACACGGTCATCCCAAAGGTCATGCCTAAGCCATTCCTTCTGCTCCTTTGTATAGCCGTTGTCTGCCCAAACCCTCCGTATCAGCTGCCCCAATGCAATCCTCGCCTTCATGAAGTCTTCCAAGTTGCCATCCCTCAAAGAGAAACTGTAACTGCCTTCTTCATGGGTAGGCCACCTATCAGCGAAGAAAAGCAACTGAAACATCTTCACCTCATCCTTAGCTAAGGTGTCGTCGTAACCGATGCCTATATTCCTAAGGTCCTGAGGATATACGTTGTCACGTTGGATGGCGAAGACCCGCCACACCTTCCTGAGTTCCGACATGGGGACAACTGTGTTAGGATGTATCCAAACCTTAGTCAGGTATTGCCACGTCCCTTGGTAGCAGTCAAGCTCGGACAGTTGGCGGAAACAGTCGCGGATAGGGTTACTTGCCCTCGAACGGACGCACCGAGCGGAGTAAAGGTACGTATCAGGACTATAGAACTCGTAGCAAACATCATCGGGGACAGGCTGAATCTCGCAGTGGCTACGCATGATGTCCTTCACTTCCGATTTGTGGATGCGGTCGAGCCATACCCATCGGTTGTAGGCCCAACAACATTGATTATCGATAGGATTGGCGACAGGCTCAGTCAGAATGAGGTACGGTAGCCGTTGTCGCTCACTGCGGAAGTAGGGTTCGTCATCATCCTTCACGTCAGGGAACTTCCGCCACTCTGTTAAGATTGGCTCCCACTTATGATTAAAGTAGCGAGGAACGCTGTCCCTAACAGTATAGATAACATCACAGTCTTTACCCCAATCATAGATGTAATCGTATGCTGCGGGTGACAGGTGCTCGCCTGTCATGGGATTACGCAACCCTAACAGACTATTCTCAACATAGTAGTCCCGATCCTCGTCCTTCCTGTTAGGCGAACAGCATCTGTGGGACACTGTCGTATAGTGGTCACCATGGTGAAGGAAAAGGAAGTGTTTGCACTGTTCAACTTTGTCGAACCACGCCGGGATGACTAAACTGCCATTGGCTGACTTCCATCCGATAAAGTCGCCGTCCTTGAAGGTTACCACCTCCTTGGCAACCTCCAACAACTTGCTGTAGTTCCATCTGTCGATGGCTATACTCCCATCAGTATCGCGGCTGAAAACCGCCCAACAGGTCTGAACCTTTTCCTCCTTCGCCTGAAAGTCGGACGGTTCAGGAAGTTTGTTATAAAACACCTTTTTCATATTTGTACCATTCTCTGATTTCGATGCAAAGGTAGGCAAAGGTGTTGACATCGATTCTGTACTTCTCACGTATAATGCCAAAAAAAGGAGCTCCATCATTGAAGCTCCTCCTTGAATTCTCTGACACATCGTTCCACCGTACTTAGGCTTACGTTACTCAACCGGGCAACGATGCGCTGTGAGTAGCCCTTCTTCAGATATGCAAGCATCTCCTTGTACTGCTCACGCTTTTCTTCATGGGTCTTGCCACTTCCCTTAGGCCGGCCAATCACACCACCACGTTCGATGTACCGCTTTAAACCCGAATTCAGACGGAACTGAATATTGTCTCGTTCAAGTTGGGCGCAGGTTGACAGTACACTAATAATAATAGGTGCGAGCATGCTTGGCTTTCCTTCGTCATCAAGAAGGGTAAACTTTTCCTTCTGTAGGTAGAGGTTGATTTTGTGGTCAATCAAATCCTTCACGGTTGCTAAGACCTCGAATGAAGAACGACCAACTCGAGAGAGCTCACTGCAAAGAAGCATATCTACTCCGTTCTCCTTGCAATACTCAATTGCCTGTGTCAGCACAGGTCGCTCTTGATTTTTCTTCGCTCCACTGATATGTTCCTCAAAGGTGTTGACCAAATCTAACTTCGCGGACTTGGCATACTCCTGAAGGTCCAACACTTGTCGGTCCGTTGATTGACGGTCGCCGACTGAACTAACTCTCGCATAAATTACAGCTTGTCTCATATTTTACATTTTTAAACTTTAATTTTCTCTTTGACTTTTATGAGTACTTGGTCAGATTCAAATCTTGGGTCCCTCATTATTCGGAATGTCAGACTTTTGTGAATAATTTGACTACAAGTATTCAAATAATAGTTTTCTGAATACATCGAATCAGAATTCAACCGTTAGAAGGAACTCTTTCACCCGCTCATCATAATCATCCGTCCGCTCAACCTCTCTATCAATGACATCGACGAGTTGGTCAATGTAGACATTCTCAAACCGAGCATGAGGGTTCAGGTATTCATCGAGCAAAACCACGATGAAAGTGTCGTCACCTTCATCGTATAGGATTTGAACATAGCCTTGATGCTTAAAGCCATCCACATGGAAGAGAATGCCGCCGGGGAAGGGAACAGGTTCATCGAAACCCCAGGCCGACATGATAGTCGGCTTTGCTGACAGAATCTGCTTGATGTAATCGAACATATTATCCATAATCATCATACTATTAATGTACCCGCAAAATTAATCGATATCTTTTTAGTTTTTTCAATACAAAGGCCAAATAAAGCTTTCAAATGCGGGCCAATGTTAAAATGCTGCATTTCTTAACATTTACTATTTTTCATGGGCAAGTTGAATAAAGTTACGAGAAAATCCGTATCTTTGCAAACAGATTGGGATGGTAGTGGCCTGAACAGTCTATTTTGTGGGTAAAATAGCGTTAGCTAATCGAGGTTAAAGAACGAAACTTAGGACACTTCGCTCGCGTCAGCAATGGCGTACTCGCATTTGAATATGCACTCGGCTTTAATTGGCAAACGCCTACATTTATATACAACCGTATGAAAATACGTGTTGGGGTGTGGGCGTATTCCGAGTGCATGAGCAAGTCCTAAGGCTCCGTTCCGAGGAATGGTCCACACTTTTTATGTGCGCTATATTCTATACCTCACCCCAATGTATTATGTGTAAAATAAAGAGGTATGGAACAGTTCAATAACATTGTATTCGTTACGAATGAAGACAGAAGAAATGCTGTCAAAGATGAGAAAGGGTTCGCTTATACGGCAGATGGGAAGAAACTCATCGGCTACGAAGGTTACGAAACTAAACTCGTCATCAAAGATGGAGTTGAGGTCATCGCTGACGAGGTCTTTGCCCGGATGGACATCGAGACAGTAAAGTTGCCCAATACTGTTACCCATGTTGGTGCCTATGCCTTTCAGGACTGTCCCAACCTTAGGAGTGTTACCCTTTCAGAGAACATAGTTTATCTTGGTGAAGGGACTTTTTGGGGATGCCAATCCCTTTGCAAACTTAGCCTACCCAAAGGTATCAGGAATATCAGCGACTATACATTCAACAATTGTAACTCGTTGACTGAAATAGTCCTCCCTGATGGACTTGTCAGGATTGGTGAAGGAGCCTTTAGGTTCTGTCGAGTTACCAAGCTGTCAGTTCCTTCGTCAGTTATAGAGATAGGAGATGGAGCCTTTTGGGGATGTGATTGGCTGACGGAGTTATCCATACCTATATCCATCCTTTCGATGGGGAGCAATGTGTTAAAGGACTGTCCCAACTTGAAACGCATTATAATAAAAAAAGGTTCGCACCCGCGTATGAAAGAACTTCTCCCAGAATACGAGCATTTAATCATTGAAGGAGATTAGCTATTATACGTGTGATTATTCTCATCCTTTAGATTCATAAGACCTATCTTTGCACTGCATATAAACAAAAAACAAAATGATATGAAACAGAAACTCTATCTACTACTGCTTGCATTCCTGCCCATCGTGGCACTTGCAGAGAGCGTTCCGACAGGAAGCGGTACGAAAGAAGACCCTTATAATGCGGCAGCCGCTAATGCATATGTTAAATCGTTGGACCCCGACGTGGTCTCTGACGAGGTGATATATGTGAAAGGTAAAATCTCTTATATCAAGAACAACTTCACCACCCGCTATGGTAATGCTACATTTTATATTGCAGATGATTGGAGGAATCCCGAAGAGACCTTCTACGTTTATCGAACTCTGTACCTCGAAAACCGTCAGTACGTTGATGGTGATGTGGGGTTGTTCCAAGGCGATGAGGTGATAGTTTGCGGCAAAGTCATTTATTACCAAGGGAATATTCCTGAAACGCATGAGAAGGATAGCTATGTCTACTCCGTGAACGGATTCGTTGCACAGTCTGTTAATATTGATGACATCAACTACAACCTGTCAGACGACAAAACTGCAACAGTTATCAGGAAGACCAATGGGTATGGGGGCACCGTAATCATTCCTTCTACCGTTAGCCATAACGGAGAACAGTTTACTGTAACTTCTATTGGCGATTTGGCCTTTTATAACAATACGGGAGTAATAACTATCTCTATTCCTGAGACAGTAACAACGATAGAAAGCAATGTCTTTGAAGGCTGTGTTGATTTGTCATCTATTGTTGTCCAAGACCTCAGCGCATGGTGCAGGATTGTCTTTAAACAGCCAATAGATAATCCCTTGTACTATGCCCACAACCTGTTCATGAACAATGTGGAGGTAAAAGATTTGGTTATTCCTGACGGAGTGACTGCTATAAACGATTTCGCGTTCTATGGACTTAGTGGCATAAGCTCTTTAACCATCCCTGAAGGGGTAAGCACAATAGGCAATGCCGCATTCTGCGGATGCAGTGGCTTGGTGACAGCATCAATCCCCAACAGTGTTAAGGTATTGGGGCCAAGTACGTTCTATGGTTGTTCGAATCTGACCACAGTCAACATACCAAGTGGGGTTACTCTTATAGACGGTTTCTTATTCTATGGATGCGGGAAACTGTCTCAAATTACCATTCCTGCAGGAGTTACTGAGGTGCGTAATGACATCTTCAATGGCTGTTCAAACCTAACAGAAGTCTACTGTCTATCACCTTCGGTACCAACTACTGCACAAAATGCATTTGACAACTATTCCTTGCAGTCATCAACGCTATATGTTCCTGTCGCAGGCTATGTTGATTATAGTAGAGCATCACCATGGAGCGGATATGGCACTATCAAACCCATCCCCGGCTCTGAGGTTGCTACAGGTGACGGTACGTTGTCTTCACCATTCAACCCCAAAGCCGCCAACGACTACATCAAGAACTTGGGTCCTGATGGCGTTTCTGACAAGGACATCTACATTAAAGGGCGCATCTGCTCTATCAAGAATGAGTTTACTTCGCGTTATGGTAATGCCACTTTCTACATCTCTGAGACGGGTACTGATGCCGACGAGCAACTATATGCGTATAGAACTCTCTATGTAGGTAACAGGAATTATCTCGATGGAGACACACAGATAGCGGTTGGGGATGAGGTCATTCTATGTGGTAAGGTAAAATATTACCAAGGAACTACTCCTGAGACCTTGGAAAAATGCTGCTTTATATACAGTTTGAATGGGCATACTACAACAGTTGTGGAGCCAAAGGGAAGTGGCACGTTATCCGACCCGTATAATGCATCGGCAGCAAACTCGTTCATTAAAGGGCTTGCTCCTGATGCAATCTCAAGTAACAACATTTTCGTAAAGGGTAAAATATGTGCCATCGTCAACGAGTTCACCACTCAATATGGCAATGCAACGTTCTACATCTCCGATGACGGAACAACTTCAGGCGACTTATTCTATGTGTACAGGACTCTACACCTTGGTAATAAAGTCTATCCTGAAGGAGGTTTGCAAGTTCAATTGGGTGATGAAGTTGTCGTGTGTGGCAAGGCCATTTACTATCAAGGAATCACGCCTGAGACCTCTGAAAACAACAGTTATGTCTATTCCTTGAATGGAGTAACCTATACTGAGGTTGGCGGACTCGCTTATTACGTTGATACTAACGAACAGACTGCTGAGTTTACAAGTAACGGCAATCAATACTCGGGTGAGGTCGTTATTCCGTCTTCTATCGACTATGAAGGTAACTCCTACGCTGTCACATCCATCAGCAGCCAAGCGTTCCAAGGTAGTGAGAGCATGACCGCAGTGACCATTCCGGGCAGCATTATCAGCATCGGCGAGCAAGCGTTTGAAGGATGTAATGGGTTGACCACTATCACCACCAACATCAGCGAGCCCTTCTCGATTTACAACGCTTTCCCGGCGAACGTTCTGACTTCCGCAACTCTCTATGTTCCATATATGAAGAAGGCTGCTTACCAAGCCACTGTCGGATGGCGAGACTTTGCTAATATCGTAGAACAGCCCGGCGGTGATGTTATCACTGTCACAGCCAAAAGCTACGAGCGCGAGTATGGCGAAGACAACCCGACCTTTGAGTACGAGGTGACAGGTGGCACTGCTGATGGTAATGCCGTTATCACCTGTGAGGCGACAGCCACCTCTCCTTCGGGCACTTATCCTATCATCGTCAGCAGGGGCGACGTGGCTAACACTTATGCCACCTTCGTCGAGGGTACATTGACCATCACCAAGGCTCCGTTGACTGTAACTGCCAAGTCCTACTCACGCAAGGAAGGAGAAGAAAACCCATCATTTGAACTCACTTACTCAGGATGGAAGTTAAATGAAACTGAGACTGTACTAAATGCTCTCCCGGTTGCGACGACGGATGCTACGAAGGACAGTCCTGCGGGTGAGTATGTTATCACTGTGAGTGGAGGCTCCGCCCAGAACTACACCTTCAATTATGTTAATGGTATCCTGACAATTGAAGAGACCTCAGGCATCGTAACCGTCAATGGTGACGGTAACTCCTTTGACGTTTATACCATTGACGGAATCAAGGTGCGTTCTAAGGTTACGTCACTTGAAGGATTGCCCAAGGGATTGTACATTGTCAATGGCAGGAAGGTAAGTAAGTGATAATCATCTGTTGGCAATAATAGTGAGGGAGCGGCAAACTGTCGCTCCCTTTTCCGTCTGCAAGGCCCTAAGTCTCGCTCCATTAAGTGCATGTCTTTTCTCACAGGCGGATTCCGTCAATATCAACGTCTATCTCGAAAGTATATTCTCTAACCCACAGTAGGTCATACAAGGCGTAGTTGGTATGTGCCAACCAATGGTTCAGTAGCCGGGGGACTTGTTGGTCGCAGAGCCATACTTCCGTTGAACAGAAGAGTCCCTCCATTCCTAAAACACTCTCGTCACAGTCATCTTCCTCATTCTGAATGAAAACTCCTCGCATGAGGTTAATAGAAGGATTGTAAGTACTATCACAGAGCGAGTTGACAATTTCCTCCTCCTCATCAGAGAATCTCGGATGACTCTTGGGAAAGGTCGGCATGATATTCCCAATGATAGTAATTTTGCCACCGACATCTGAGTTACGAGCAGTTTTGTAAACATTCAGGCACTTCCTGTGGAGTTCATTGATGGCGCGGCATAGGTAATCACACAGCCCACGCATCAAGTCAGCGTTCCCCTCATTGTAGATAAAAGCATCATTGAGAAGGCTTTTGCGGTGCCTGAGGTTGAAGTCATTGACTTCATCATCTTCCATGAGCCTGTATCGAAAGTCTTTATATTCCTGACAGTCATAAACTGCCAACCCAATTCCATTATTCATATCGTCTTTTTCTGTGTTATGTCATCAAGTTCAATTCGTAGTTGACCTTCTATGTCACGGATGAACATAAGGTCATAAAGAGAGAAGAAGGAGTGAGAATGCAAATGGTGGAAGAGCATTGTAAGCGGGAGGTCTTGATTCCACTCATCAGGCAATTGCTCATCCCATGGCTCATCATTCCGATGAAGTTGAAGAATGGCGTCCTCATTATAGACTTCCTGATGTCCTGTGCGGAGCATCAGACTGAAAGCGTTGTCGAAGCCTGAGTTATACCTCCAAACTTGAAGGGCATCCCAAACTTCCTGTTCCTCCTCATCTTGGATGGGATGAAGTTCGGGATAAGCCATTCTAAGTTTGGCAACCAAGGTTATGTCCTTCGTCATGTCTGCCTTACTCAACTGTAAATACAACGGCCAAACCTTCTTGTATAGGCTGATGACAGCATCGTTCAACCGGGAGCAGAAAGAGTGGAGGATTTCTTTGTTCTCTTTCGAATACACAAAGGCATCCTCGAGCATTCTACGCCTGAGCTCAAACCCCTTCTGAACGGCTGTCTCACAGCTCCCCTTTCGAATCAGGTGACAGATGGAGCATCTAAGGTCCCGATACTCATAGTTTTCATATACTTTCAAACCTTGTTTCATTCTTCATTCTATTATTGTCAGGCAATCCTCACTGTCGAATGCATCGTCGCTGATTATGATGGTCTGCCCTTTTTTAATATTAATCTTCAAGTCTCTTATACCACAAAATGCCCGGCTTTTGATTCGTTGAACAGAGGTTGGGATTTCAATACTTCTTAGAGCCTTGCAGCCGCAGAAGGTAGAGATATCAATTGTATTAAGTCGCTCTGGGAGATGTATGTCTTCAAGGCTTTCGCATTTCTCAAAGGCCGACATACCGATTGAACGTACCGAGTTAGGCATAAAGACACTCTTCATTGTAAAGTTCGCACCAAAGGCGTGTTCGCCAATCTTTTTTATTCCGTCAGGCAAAGAAACTGCTCTTAGGTTACATGAGAAGAATGCGAACTGCGGTATATCCTTGATGCTTTGGGGAAGAACGACCTTCTGTAAAGAGTGACACCCCCAACATAAGCGTTTTCCTACTGCTGTTACAGTCTGAGGAATGGTAAGTGTAGAAAGTGAAGTACATCCCATGAATGCAGCATCATCGATGGTTTCCAAACCGTCAGGAAGGATGATTTCCTTCAGGTTAAGACGATTAGCGAATGCCTGTGGTGCTATCCTTTTCACACTCTGTGGAACTTTAACCCTTACCCGATCCTGATAGCATAGGAATAGCTCACTCATACCTTCATTGTAGAGGACTCCGTCTCTGTTCAGATAGTGGACGCTCTCACCATTCAGGTCTGAAAAAGACGAAGGGAATGGACAGTGTTCCATTTCTAAGACCATCAATGACCGGGGGAGGTTCATTCTCCTTAGGCGTGAGCAGCCGAAGAAGGCTTGGTCCCTTATGATGGTCACGCTATCAGGCAACAGGATTTCAGACAGGCTGCTGTTTTTGAAGGCCATCCTTCCAATTACTTCGCATCCTTCCTGAACCCTGTACACCTTCATGTCAGATGATGTTTGACGAAAGTGATATAAGGTCTTGCCATCCACACTATACTCACCACCGAGTTCGTCAATGTAAGTTCCTCTCTTTGTTAACTTTTTATTCATATCGTTGTTGTGATTTTGCCGCAAAGATAGGCCAAAAATCCATAAAAAACAGGCCCGTTCTCACGTATAATGAAGTGTTCTCAATTTTTTTTCTTATCTTTGCACTACAAATGTGATTGGTATGGAATATAATGGCTTGCTTAACTCAATTTTAAGACGACTAATTATTAGGCGTGATACTCGAGTAATGAGTATTATAAATGAGCATGTCGTTACTTTACCGCCAAGCCCATTCGACAACTTGAAACATTTTGAGTTCGAGTACGAAGAGAAGGACTTCAATACAGGTAATTTCAGAATGGACTACTTGCTCGAGCAACTTTCACGTGGAAGCGAAAACTATCAAATGATGGGCGCACTTCTGCGTAGTAATCTGTCTCAGGACGGCTATGACAAACTTTTCAAAATCCTAATGTCACATATCGCTGCCACCCCTGAGTGCTTACAGGCTATTAAAGGCGAGTTTATGGACGATGCAGAGGTCTCTGCTCTGTTCGCAGGCGAGCCCTGTGCGAAGGTTATTGTCAGAGAGAGTGCAAAAGAGGATTTGCCCAAGGAAGGTAGGTATACCATATTCATAAAGTTCAGTAATGGTGATGAGGTGCCAATTAGGTTTAACATGAGACCTTGTAAGGTAATATATCTGTTCTTCCTTCTTCATCCACGATTGCTCTTTTCGCGTATTCAACTGAGTCACGACGCACGGATATTCACCAACTTATTCACCCTTCTGTATCCATCTGATACAGATAATTTCGAACTGACCATCAGTGAGCGAAGTGATTATTTCTTCAAGCAGTATCGCCCGGCTTTAAACCGAACAATTGAGAGCACATTCGCTGAACATAATGCAACAATAGGCCGTACTGATGACCCACGCGATTTAGTGTGGTTTGTTCTCGAATTGAACCGCAATTTGGGCAACATGTATAGCATTAGTCTTCCTGCCAAGTTCATCGAACTGCCTGATGAAATAAAGGACAACAAGAGCCTGTATTAGACTAACTCCCTCCACAAAGAAAGTCATTATACGTAGGAAAAATTCCTTTAATGTTGCCACTTTTCCCGATTTTTGCAGCAGTAAAGCAAAAGACGGAAATCTATGGCACTTAGAAAAGAACATATACTGACGGCACTGAGTCTTCCTGAGTTTAATAGAATTCAGGCTTTAGGCCTAATTAAGTTCGGGACCAAGGAAGATGTGTCCATCTCCACCGACATGGATTTGATGGAATTGGTAGACGCAGCCTACGATGAAGGTTACATTAATGATATACCTGAGTACTACCTCACGGACTTCACCCACTGTCGGGCGAAGGCAGAACGTATTATAGAAGAATGCGCCAAGCACAACATCGGCATCACCATCTACGGTGACGAGCACTTTCCTTCGCAATACCATAGCCTCATCAAGCAAGGTAAGGAAACCTGTCCTGTCCTTCTTTATTACAGGGGCGACATCAAGAAGGTCTGTTCGATGCCCGGAATTGCTGTCATTGGTACCCGCCGAGTTACGAAGGAAGGCTATGCCGATGGTGAGTTCTTTGCTCGGTTCTTAGCTCAGAAGGGCTGCAACATCATCAGCGGCCTTGCCATCGGTGCCGATACTGCTGCCCATAACGGCGCATTATTGGCAAGAGGTGTGACCACTGCCATCACTGCCTTCGGATTTGATGTTACTCCACGGTACAACGCTTATCTGATGAGACAGATTGTTGCAGAAGGAGGTTTGTTCCTGTCTGAGTATGCCCTCGGTGTTCAGGAATGTGCTACCACCTTGGTAGAGCGCGACCGTCTTCAAGCGGGTCTTGCTGATGCAGTTCTGTTAGTGCAGAGCGATGACAAGAAGGGTGGTAGTATGCATGCTGTTCGAACAGCCATCGAGAACCACAAACCTGTGTTTGCAGTTGACTATCGCAATACTCAGATTGCCGGGCATCCGATGGCGCAAGGCAACCTTAGGCTCATAAGGGAGGGCAAGGCTATACCTGTCAATAGGCAGACTGCTCAGAAGATTATAGATAGATTAAATCATGGATAGACAGGTAGAAATGCAGCTAATGTTGGAATACGGATTGCCTTCCAAACGACGGACAAGGAGAAGGCTGATTGAGCACCGGGGAAAGGTTCTCAAACACCTGTATCAGCAGAACCGATTGAAGGAGAAGGAACTGTCCAAAATGCATATCACTGTTGACCTGTGGACATCCAAGATAATATGGGATGAGAGCCGGGGCGACTATTCACGTGTGATGGAACTCGGAAATCAAGTCTCAGATACTTGGCGGCACCTCCACAGCCATTGGGCTACCTATGTCAAATATGTAAATGGTGGCGGTACGTGGTACCTTGTTCCAATGGAAAAGAAAGAACGTAGGAAAGCTCTTAGGAAGTGGCGACTCCAACCATTGGTGGAGTATGAGCAAATTGCCGACGATGAGGCTGAATGGGGCATGTTCCTCGGCATACAAGTGTCCTCCAAGATTCCCAATTACTCGACAAAGATCGATTTAATATAAAAATTGAAATTATGAAGAAACTATTATTTTTGAATGGTATGTCTCCGACAGGGACCGCCATTACCGCAGATGATTTCCGAACTGCTTTTCCCGAAGTAGAGGTCTTAGTTCTTGACGACTTGGGACCTATTGATACTGCTTTGTCAGAAGTATCAGAGACGTGCGAGAATGAACATCCTGACGTAATTGTTGGCGTGGGAATTGGTGGAATGATTGCCGAGCAGATGCACGGATTTTATAAGGTGTTGATAAATCCTGAATTTATCTTCCCCCATGGAACTTGCAGTGATAGTAATCTGATATTATCCAATCAGTTCAAGGAGATTTCTGAGTTCGACAAAGAAAATACTTACGCTTTCTTTAGAGATGATTTTGGTTTGGTAGGGGATTTCCAAGAGTATCATGACAATTACCCGATAGGGGTTCACTATCCCAACCTTGATGCAACTCCTAAGTATGTCCTCAAATTAATAGTTCCCCTTGTTCGAGAAATTCTAAATCTACAATGACATGTTTACCGTTATCATCATCCTACTGCTCGCAGGGATTGTTTACTTTCTATTCGACATCATCGTAGCCATCATCGGTGGTATATGGGAACTTATCTTCGGTGACTTCCTCTAACCGATGTCATCATGGATATGTTCTTTCTTAACCGCCGGGCTTGTTGCCTGACACATCCAAGGGTTTCAATCGGACAGTTCGCCGAGGTGTGGACCACAAGACTGAGACCCGAGGATGTGGCAGCAGGCAAAGTCGTTCCATCCTTCCTGTACTTCTCGCGTACTAATGGGGACGGACAGTTCATCGGAGACGATGCCTTCGCCTTTGAAATCGATTTGTACAGTCTTTGCCGTTTAGAGATAGTCAAGACTTACGTCAGGCACGGACAGACAGTCAATGAGGACGGAGGTACATGGGAAGGATTGTGGTTGGCACAGGTTGCACTGCAGGCTTGGCTCAACGAGAACCACTACGTTGAGCTCGTTCCAAATTGGGTCCATATGGTCTCCGAATGGAATATGAGCCATCCCAATCAATTCGTCCTAACCGAATATGCAGAGGGCAAGGTCCTGAATCTTATGGCCTACAATTATGCGTTCCTCAGGTCATGTGCTTTCCCTGAGATACAGTTCATCTAACGGGAAGACATCAACAAATAAACGCGGGCAGGACTCCTAACCTCAGCACGTCCCTTCTTCATGGGAAATGGATTTTTCGGGTTGAAATACAATTATTGAGAAAGAAAAATGGGAAGAAGTTTAGACTTCCTCCCATCGAATCTATTTCCGAAGTGTCTTTATGCTATTAAGGTACTTTGCGACTAAGGTGTCAGGCAAGCTTTTAGCATACATAAATGAAGTAACATCATCATGCCTTAAATAGAAGAGTAGGGCAAGGTCAAGAAAGGCAGTCGTTCTGTCTTCATTAACTTTCTCAAGGTACAGCTCCTGAATAGGGATGCCAAGAGTGAGTCTCTCTTCATTGGTGACGTTGAAGTCAAATACAGTTGTCTTGTCCTTGAACACAGAACTTATTTCGTCAAAGAGTTTCAGATTCTCTTTTATTGACGATGCATTTAACTTTTCATATCGGGTCAACATCTTATGGGTTTTGTGCCCTGTTATCTTCCTGATAATCTCGCTCGGAATACCAATGGAAAGCCCAATGGTGACAAATGTTCTTCTTGCGACATGGGATGTCAATAGCTCCCACTTCTTGCACTTCGTCTCATAGCGTTCATTTCCGCGATAGGTAGTCTTAATGATTGTATCGTTGAAATTGGCCATCTTTCCTAACTTTTTGAGATACTCGTTATACTTCTGATTGCTGATAACAGGAAGGACATAATCTGTGTACCCTCTGTTACTCTCGTACTTCTTTATTATTTCCTTTGCCATTTCGGTAAGGGGGATGATAAGATGGTCGTTTGTCTTCTGAGTTGTCAAGTCTAATGTGTCGCCAACAATGTCCTCCCATTTGAGTGCTTTCACGTCAGAATAACGTAATGAAGTTGCACAGCAGAAGCAGAATACGTCACGGACCTGTGCAATAGATGGCTGTTCTATCTGCATGTTGTACAATCGCAACAGCTCCTCTTGTGTCAAGGCAAACACATTACATTTGTTTGAGTCTTCGCTACCAGGGAACTTAGGGTGATGCCTTTTATAGTCCAAACGCTTATTGTATTCACGCTCTGTAGCCCAATTAAAGAACCATTTCAGGTTGTCGTAGAGTTTGGCTACATAGCTGTTGGTAAGCTGCTTTTTGAACAACAGGAAGTCAATAAACTGATTAAGAACATCCTCATTAACGTCCTCAAAACAGAGTCCCTGACGAAACTCATTCAAATGCCGAAGTATCGTTGCGTGTTTGACAAATGTACTCTTCCTCCATCGCCTTGTACTGCCCTCGACTTTGACAAATTCCTTATAATACTCCTCAATGGGCACCTTGCGATGAGGTTTCTCGTCCTTCAATTCAGCTCTCAGGCCCTTGCGAACATCTTCGACGGAGATGAAGGACTTGTCTTCACCTTCAAAGCGTTTGAACAAATTGTCACATGCCGTTACAATTCGATTTAGCTTAGAATTGATGGTTCTCGAGTCTACTCCTTGTCGATTGAAGGTGTTCTTTTTCACCTGCTGATAGCGTTTCCCGCTTTTCAGTTTCTCGTCTTCCCAATTAGTTCTGTCCACACGGTAACCCGTGTAATACAAAACACGCTGTCCATTGAAGGTTACTGACGCTTTGATTTGAAGATTCTCATCTTCTGTACCATTCTTGTCTTTGCAAAGAACAAATGATACTCTGAAATTGTACTTGTTCATTTACTTTTGTTTTTTAATTAATGACATACCAAAAGGACTTTCCTTTTAAAGGTGATAGTAACTCCTCTTGATGGAAGTTTACATATCCACCATTAAAGAGTGTTAAAAGTCCATTGCCTAATTTGGTAGGAACAAAAGTAATAACTAATTTTGTACCCAACAAATAATGTTAGATACGGGGAACCCCGATTGAGGATGAAATAATATGCTGTTATACAGCGGGTTAATATATATTAAGAATTTAAAGCGATATACAGGTACAGTTCATTATATACAATGTTCTTGTCCTGTTCTCTCCGCTTTTTTAGTTTATGTTATGAAACGACTCATACTGCTATTTACATTATTCTTGAGTTTGAGTGTTTCGGCTCAAACAACCCCTACCGATTCAACGATAAACGACTCAGCGACGGTTGCTACTGTTGCGACTGACTCACAGTTTCTGGACTCGTCGTTGGTCGACTCGGCCCTTGTTGCCGAGGCTGAAGCCATGGATATGGATGAGCTGGAAGGTAAGTCGTCGTTGCATCAGCAGCTGAAGTCGAAGTTCATCGACGGTTCACCGTTCTTCATGTCGCTCGTTGCGTTGGCGCTGGTCTTAGGCTTGGCCTTCTGCATTGAGCGCATCGTCTACCTGACGCTGTCGGAGATCAATGCCAAGAAGCTCTTGGCCGATGTCGACAAGCTGGTAGAGAACAACGACGTGGAGGGTGCCAAGCAGTTGTGCCGTAACACCCGCGGCCCCGTTGCCAGCATCTGTTTCCAGGGACTGCTGCATATCCGTGAGTCGATGGACGACATCGAGCGTTCCATCATGTCCTACGGCTCGGTGCAGACGGCCAAGCTGGAGAAGGGCTGCTCGTGGATTAAGCTGTTCATCGCTATGGCACCGTCGCTGGGATTCCTCGGTACGGTCATTGGCATGGTAATGGCTTTCGAGCAGATTCAGGTGGCCGGCGACATCAGCCCGACCATTGTGGCTTCGGGCATGAAGGTGGCGCTCATCACCACCATCTTCGGTATCGTGGTGGCTCTGATTCTACAGCTTTTCTACAGCTATATCACCTCGAAGATTGAGCACCTGACGTCGCAGATGGAGGAGTCGGCGGTCACGTTGCTCGACACGATTATGAAGTACAAGAGAACCGAGAACTGAGCGTTGAGGACTGAGAGCTATGGGCGAGAGTGATATCCTGATTGACATTATCATCATTGCGATGTACGTGCTGCTGGCCGCCACGCTTGGCGTCAGCGCGTGGTCGGCGTGGAACGGGGTGCGTACGCACCAGCGCCGCCAGTCTACGCGCATTGGCTACGCCGTTGCCGGCTTCACCGCCCTTGTGCTCGCCGTGACGTGGCTGTTGGGCTCCACCCGTCCTATCGTCTCCAACGGCAAGGTGTTCGACAGCCCGCTGTGGCTGCGCCTGACCGATATGTTCCTCTGGTCGTCCATTATTCTTATCATCGTATGTTCGGTCATCGTCGTCATCGCCAGGTTCCGTCGCTGAACACCACCTCCACGGCCGACATCTCGTTCATGCTGCTGGTGTTCTTCCTTGTCACGTCGTCCATGGACAGCGACAAGGGCCTCCGCCGTCAGTTGCCGCCACCGCCGCAGCAGGAGCAGCAGGCCGTCGACATTCAGCAGGACGACATTCTCACCGTGACGCTCGATGCCTCCAACCGTGTTGCCATTGACGGCGACACGCTCAGCACGCGCCAGCTGCAGCAGCGCATCGTCGAGTTTGCCGCCGTGGCTCCCAAGCGCCGCGTCATAGCCCTCGATGTGGATCCTGATGCCACCTACGACGCCTACTTCCATCTGCAGGAAAGTGTCGTCGAGGCCTACCGCCGCCTGAAGGTTGCGCCGCGTGTCAGCGAAGTCGTCGAGGAACGAGGAAAGGCTACGGGTAGGCGAGCAGAGCTCGGGAATGGGAGGAACGAGGAAGGAGAAAGGAGGAACGAGGAATGAGACACCACATACGCCGTCGTGAGCATGAGGTGCCCGAGCTGAACATGGCTGCGCTGCCCGACTTGATTTTTACCGTGCTTTTCTTCTTTATGATTGTCACGCACATGCGCGATGTGGAGAAGCACGTGCGCTACGAGGTGCCTGCCGGACAGCAGATGGAGCAGGTGGGGCATCAGAAGAACGTGGTCTACATCTATATCGGCCGTCCCGTCGACGGCTCTTCCGACCACT
>JAEEGF011187591.1_pt1 | contig 32411 bp, 30 predicted proteins | sample 9134171 | NCBI WGS metagenome assembly JAEEGF01 (sample SAMN16246542, study PRJNA631951) | gut metagenome | biome: gut microbiome; feature: rumen; material: AP-attached | host: Bos | place: Iran: Karaj | collected 2018-10 | reverse complement strand
GTATTCACCGAGAACGGCAGCGTTCGTGTTGGAGTCGTCACCACCGATGATCACGATAGCGTCGAGCTTCTGGGCCTTGGCAACGGCCATGCACTTCTTGAACTGTTCTTCAGTTTCGAGCTTGGTACGGCCGGACTGGATGATGTCGAATCCACCAGTGTTGCGGTAGGCGTCCATGATCTTTTCGTTGATCACGATGAACTTGCCGTTCTCGAGGCCGGAGGGGCCGCCGAGGAAGCCGAGGAGCTTGGAATTCTTGCTGATGCTCTTGATACCGTCGAAGATACCCGCGATCACGTTGTGTCCACCAGGAGCCTGGCCACCGGAGAGCACCACGCCCACGTTGAGGGCCTTGCCGGCAGCGGCCTTGGCAGCCTTCTTCATGCCGATGTACGGAGCGCCGTAGGTGTTCGGGAACAGGGCCTTGATCTTGGCCTGGTCACGCACGGACTGGGTGGGCTTGCCCTTCACGAGAGCAACTTTGAGAGCGCCATTGCGGAGCGCCACGGGGAGCTTGGGCTTGTAGGCCTTGCGGGCCTTGCCGAGGACGGACAGATTGTCAGCCATTGTTTTTTCCTTTTGTTTAGCCTGGGGCGTCGCCCCACGGCATGGTTAAAAATTATCGAGCGTAAATATAGTAAATTTTACATATGACCCCAACGAGGATCCCATTTGCTTTTTGCATTGTCGTCGCGGTGCTTTTCGCACCGTCCTTGGCGCTGTCCCAAACGCAGACCCTTGGCACCACCATCGGCTCGGAACATACGCGCAACTTGCGGCAGCTCGACTATGCCCCCATGCTCTTTGAGTATCATCGACTTACGACAGGGGAGTCCCGGCAGTTCTTCAGCTACCCGCGACGGAACTACGACTTTAGGGAGAGTTTCTCGGCGCAGAACCAACCTGATGCTCAGAACCAACCTAATGCTCAGAACCGAGCCCTTATATATTTAGCCGATTCCGTTTCGGGCCACCCCTTTGCCATCGCGGCGTCCCCGATATTCGGCGTGGACTACCGCGGCGGCGAAGTCCTGAACGACACGATTTGGCCCGCTTTCGATGGCGGCCTGTTCATCCGTGGTTACGCCGACTCCGTTGACTTTGACCTGGACGCCCGCATTTACGCCGAGAGCCATACCGCCGGCTCCAAGGAAGGCGACCCCCGCAAGCCCGGCAGCTTCGACCACGAAGTCTTTGACGTTCAAAAAGAAGAGAGGGGAGGAGCCGACTACATTAGCTACGCCCGCTACCGCGCGCACCTCACGCTTAACTACGCCTTCGCCCGCTTGCAGCTGGCGCGCGACGTGCTGCACTTTGGCCCCGGCTACTACAACAACCTGAGCCTCAACCAGTTCGCGCTGCCCTACAACATGCTCCTGCTCGACCTCACGTTCGGCCCGCTCCGCGTGTTTAGCGCCTACGCCGACCTCCGCGTAAACAGCTGGAGCTACAGCCGCGACAACCTGAACGACCGCAACCTTTACGCCCACCGTTACGAGCTCGCCCTCGGCAACCTCACGCTCGGCATGAGCGAAATCCAGGTGCTGTACAACGAGAACAAGCCCTGGCTATTTACGCCCGTCATCCCGCTGTTCATAGAGAAGGGCAACTACACCGAGCGTGTGAACAACGGGGCGCTCGCGTTCGACATCAACTACCGCCTGTTCAACGCGCTCCGCCTGTACGGCGAGTTCTACCTCGACGACATGGAGTCCCCCTACGCGGTGTACGAGAACAAGTACAGCAACAACCGCTGGGCGGGCATGCTCGGCATGCAATTGGCGCGCGACTTTTTGGTGGCGCGGCACTTGCTGCAGGCAGGCTCCATCGCCGAAATCGCCCGCGTGGAGCCCTACACCTACTGCCACTACGACACGGCGCAGGCGCAAATGGCGCACCTCGGGCTCCCGCTCGGCAACCCCAACGGCCCCAACTCGCTCGCCGTCGACTGGACCCTCTATGCGCAGTTCCATCTCGGCGCGGCACAAACCGGTGGGCAGCCCAGTGGTGGCTCCATCTTCGCGGGCCTGCACAACAAGTGGCTATGGAAGGGCGTCGACGCCGGCAGCAGCATCGACGACCCCTACAAGACTGTCGAAAAGCGCTTTGTTCACGGGGCCCCGCTCATTTACACCATTTCGCCGTCCATCAGCTACCAGGGGCGTCGCGTATCGTTTATGGGCGAGTTTACCTTTGGCGACCAGCAGGGCGTGTATTTGCGCACATCCCTCATGTGGTAGCCGGTGCGCCCCCCCCCGCCGCGTCTTATGTGATTTTTTCTATTTTATGTGTAAAATCCGGGAGGATAAATGATTTTACAAAATGAGAAGGTGAAAAACAAGCTGACGAGCTTCCGCTTCCGCAAGCGCGTACTTGCCGTGACGGACGCTTTCATTGTTTTTGTATCGGGCCTCATGACCCATAGCGCCTTCTACATGCTCGGAATTTACACTCTTGAACCCGAGGACATGCTTCTTTGCTTTACCTTTAGCGTTACCTGCTGCTTTGGCGGTCTCCTTTTTACCGGTTGCTACAACAAGCTTTGGCGCTACATGAACTACCGCGACTACCTCGACTGCGTCAAGGGCGTTTTCATTGGTCTTTTGGTCGCCACGTTCTTCTACTACAAGTTCAAGGGCTACATGCCGCTCCGTTATGCCTTTGTACACTTTGTGCTTTGCAGCATTGGCGTGAGCCTTTTCCGGTATATCTTCAAAAGGACTTTCCTCTCTTTGGTTAATACCGGTCGTACCATGGCCAAGCAAAAAAAGACCCTCATTGTGGGTGCGGGCAGGTCGTGCCGTTTGCTGCTTAACGAGATGTTCGAGAGTACCGATGCGAAAAACGCCACGCCCGACAACGCCGCGGCAAAGTTCCTGCCCGTTTGCATTGTCGACGACGACCGCACCAAGCTGGGCAACCGCATCAAGGGGGTGGAGGTCATGGGCTCCACGAACGACATCCCCAACCTGTGCGAGCGCATGGAAATTGAGCAAATCATATTTGCCATCCCCAGCTGCCCCTCCGATGACCGCCGTAAAATTCTGGACATTTGTTCCAGGACCAATGTCCCCGTGAAGGTGATTCCCTACGTGGGGAACATGCTCGATTCCGACGGCATGCTCGGGCAGATTCGCGACATCAAGGTCGAGGACCTTCTGGGACGCGACCCCATCAAGTTCAACAACGGCGACATCCGCGCATTTATCGAGGGCAAGGTCTGCATGGTCACCGGCGGCGGCGGAAGCATTGGCAGCGAACTCGTGCGCCAAATCGCCAAGTACGCCCCCAAGCAGATCATTATTGTCGACATTTACGAGAACAACGCCTACGAGATCCAGCAGGAGCTTTGGATGGAGTACGGCAAAGACATGAACCTGGTGACCCTCATTGCGAGCGTGCGTGACTACCACCGCATGAACCAGATTATTGAGAAGTTCGCCCCCGACGTGATTTTCCATGCCGCAGCCCACAAGCACGTGCCCCTCATGGAAGGGAGCCCCATGGAGGCTATTAAGAACAACGTTGTCGGTACCTTCAATATGGCGACCCTCGCGCACATCCACAAAGTAAAAAAGTTCGTGATGATCAGCACCGACAAGGCCGTGAACCCCACCAACGTGATGGGCGCCAGCAAGCGCTGCTGCGAGATGGTGGTGCAGTACATGGCTCAGCAAAAGGGCAACTACACCGATTTTATTGTGACCCGCTTTGGCAACGTGCTGGGGAGCAACGGCAGTGTGATCCCGCTGTTCAAGCGCCAGATCGAGCAGGGCAAGGCCGTGACCGTGACGCACCCCGACATCATTCGCTACTTTATGACCATCCCCGAGGCGGTGAGCCTGGTGATGGAGGCGGCGAGCATCGCGCACGGCGGCGACATTTTTGTGCTCGACATGGGCCAGCCCGTAAAGATCGTGACCCTGGCCGAGAACCTCATCCGCATGTACGGCAAGGTGCCCTACAGGGATGTGGAGATCAAGTTCACCGGACTCCGCCCCGGTGAAAAAATCAAGGAGGAGCTCCTCATGAACGAGGAAGGCCTCCAAAAGACCAAGAACAAGCTGATCTTTATTGGCAAGCAGCTGGAGATTGACGCGCAAACGTTCTTGCCGCAGCTCTCGGAGCTCAAGCAGGCCGCCGAGCAGGACAACGAGGAGGTCGCCGTCAAGGCCCTGCACCGTATTGTTCCCACGTTCACCACCCCCGAAGAATTCAACAAGACAGTCAAGATGTCTAAGGTGTAGATTTCGTCATCTTGGACTGGAGTTGCCGAACTTGCTCTTCGGACAATCCGGTTTTCCTGACGATGGTTTCTACAGGATCTACCAGGGTGTCCCCTTTTTGAAGCGGCTAGTCCAGATAACTTCGTAAATCATTTATCCAGGTCCGCCCACATTTCGTCCATGTCCGTGTAGCGCTTGGTCCTTGGGTCGGCTTCGAGTCGCTTTGCCTCTTCGATGGCTTCAAGGAGGTCGGCGGAGCGCTTGGGGTACTTCACGTCAAAGGGGAGCCCCCGGTGCAACACCACTTGCCGTAAGAACATGGAGATTGCCTGAGACATCGAAAGACCCAGTCCCTCAAGAAGGGCGTTGGCCTGGTTGTTCAGTTCGGAATCGATGCGGAAGTTTTTGGCAATGGTACTCATGGTTGTAAATGTATAATATTTTTGCATTAAATGCAAGTATTTGCTTTTATTTACTTGCAAATTCTTTTGTTTTGGTTGTGCAAATTCCATATTCAAAGCCCTTCTTCGATTAGAGTGCCGAAATATACAACCGGGAAATGCGAAAAAGGGCAAACAACTGTTGCTTTTTTGAAGGGCGGACTCGCTTCCCTAATGTCATCCCCGCGCAGGCGGGCGGACAGCACTTAGCACTTTAGTGCTTAGTGCGCATGGCCACCAAGGTGGGGATCTCCTTGACGCTTTGTTGCGAAATTTTTCGCAACGAGATTTTTCGCATTGGAGCGATTGAACCTGAAGAAAATCCCGTATGAGGATTTTTACGCCTATATCGAAGGCTTACTTCACCATTGCGAGCACCTGTTCTTTGGTGACAAAATTCAGCACCGAGAACGCGGTCATCTGGTTTCCTAAATCCTTGAACGACGCCCCAACGTGGTAAACCACATCGTCGACGATGACGAAACGGTCGTGGACCTCGCGCATGTTTTCCAGATGGACCGTCGGGAATTGCCTGTTCAGGCGGGCTTCCTCCTCCCGCATGGTACGGGTAATCCGGGCAGAATAGATGGTCGCTTGCACTCCTTCGGCGCGCTTCGACATAAGCGAAAGAACTATGTCGTTGGCGTATGGATCGATAATGATAAGTTCCTTTTTCGCGGAACGCACCAGTTGCACGGCGAATTCGTAGCCACTCCATTGGGCGTGCGCAGGCAGCAGGCCCTCGCTTGGCGGAAAGTTCGTCTTTACGAAGAAATCCACCTGCTTTTCGAGGTAGATGACGCGGGAATCGAGGTTTTCCAGCTTATTTTCGTGCGAAACGAGCCTTTGGTTGACGCTAAATCCCTTAAGCAAATGCTCTTTTAGGACCTGATTGGCCCAGCGGCGAAACTGAGTTCCCTGAATTGATTTGACGCGATAGCCGACAGAAATAATCACATCAAGATTGTAAAAATTCGTAGGTTTTTTAGAAAAATCGGAATTTCCGATTTTTTTCACTGATTCGTTTTTCTCAAGCTCGCCTTCGGTAAAGGCGTTCAGGATGTGCTCGTTGATAGTGGATCGCGATTTACCGAACAAAAACGTCATTTGCTCAATAGTGAGCCAAACAGTGTCGTTTTCTACCCTAACGGGTAGCTGAATTTTTCCTTCCTGCTGATAAAATACGACTTCTCCACTAGAATCAATGGGGTTGGCTCCCGGTAACGCTTCTTTTTCGCTCATTTTCGACTCCTTTGGCGACTACAGGCTTGAAAAAAGCCGCCCATTTTTGTGCTCCCAGTAAAATTACATTCTTTACGATATCAATATCTGACATTTTGCGTTTTTTTTCGAAAAAAAGCGAACCTGTCAGAATTTCCGACAGGTTGGCTGTACTCACTTGTGCACTAACATAGATTCTCGGCGGCGGCCCGTCAATACCTTTTTCAAAATTTTTTTGAAATCCTTTGTGCTAAATGACAAACCTGCGGCGGAGGAGCGTTCTTGCCCTTTTTCTTACAGAGAAAATACCTATATTTGCCCAATATGTACGCCCGCTTCCTCAAACGCCCGATGTGTCATCCTGAGCGAAGAACCGCAAGGTTCGTAGTCGAAGGATCCAGGGAGGCCGCATGATATCTAAGAACAAGAACCTCCTTATTCTAGGTGCGGGCCAGTATGGCGTGATGGCGAAGGAAATCGCCGAGGCCATGGGCGTTTTCGACCGCATCGCCTTCCTCGACGACTCTTTTTCGACGTGTCATCCTGAGCTATACGAAACTAAGAACTTTAGTTCTCAAGTTGAGTTATGCCCTTTGGGTAAAGCAACGCGCGTCGAAGGATCTCTGGCAGACCTCCCGAAGTTCACCTCCGAGTTCCGCTACGGCTTCGTGGCCATCGGTAACCCGGAACTGCGCCGCAAGCTGACCGAACAACTTTTACAGAACAACATGACCCCGGCAACGCTTGTGCACCCCACGGCATACGTGAGCCCGAGTGCTAATCTGGAACAGGGCTGCTGCATAGAACCCAACGCCACCGTGCAAACCGGGGCGACTCTCGGAACGGCAACCTTCGTTGCTAGCGGGGCCGTTGTTCGCCATAATGCTACGATTAATGAATATTGCCATGTAGACTGCAACGCCGTCGTTCAGACGGGCTCCGTAGTCCCAGTGGCAACCAAAGTCCCCTGTAGTTCTGTTTTTAGCAAGGAACAAAATTCCTGATGTACAAGCATTTCTTTAAACGCCTTATCGATATTGTTCTTTCCGGTTTCGGCATCGTGGTGCTCGCGCTCCCCATGCTCGCCATCGCTGTTGCCATCAAGCTCGACAGCAAGGGTCCCGTGCTCTTTAAGCAAAAGCGCGTGGGGCTCCACAAGAAGCATTTTAACATCTACAAGTTCCGCACCATGCGCACCGACACCCCCAAGGACGCCCCGACGCACGAACTGAGCGACCCCAAAAAATGGATTACCAAGGTGGGCGGGTTCCTCCGCAAGACTAGCCTCGATGAACTGCCGCAGATGTTCAATATTTTCGAGGGGACCATGAGCATTATCGGCCCGCGTCCGGCTCTGTGGAACCAGTACGACCTGATTGAAGAACGTGACAAGTACGGTGCAAACGACGTGCCCGTGGGCCTTACCGGCTGGGCGCAGATCAACGGCCGCGATGAACTGGAAATCCCCGTGAAGGCGGCCCTCGACGGCGAATACGTAAAGCGTCAGAGTTTCCTTTTCGACTGCAAGTGCTTTTTTGGTACGTTCGTTAGCGTGCTCAAGAGCGATGGCGTGGTAGAAGGCGGCACCGGCGAAATCCACAAACACGAATCCGAATGTCATCCTGAACAAGCCTCGCAGTGTCATCCTGAGCAAGCGAAGCGCGTCGAAGGATCTAAGCCGGATTCTTCTTGTCATCCTGAACAAGCCTCGCAGTGTCATCCTGAGCGTAGCGTAAGCGAAGTCGAAGGATCTAAGGGGGAATCGTGATCAAGATTCTCATTACAGGCGCGAACAGTTACATTGGCACCTCCTTCGCCAACTACCTTGCACAGCCCGAATTCGCGGGCAAGTACCAGGTGGATACCCTCGACATGATTGGTGACGCCTGGCGCCGCCACGATTTTAGCCAATACGACACCGTTTATCACGTGGCAGGGATTGCTCACAGCGACAACGGCAAGATTAGCGACGAACGCGCGAAACTTTACTACGCCGTGAACACCGACCTGACCGTGGAATGTGCCAAGAAGGCGAAGGACGCCGGCGTCAAGCAGTTCATATTCATGAGCAGCGCCATCGTGTACGGCGACAGCGCCCCGATTGGCAAGGAAAAACTGATTACCCGTGACACTCCCGTGAACCCCGCCAACTGCTACGGCGACAGCAAGGTGCAGGCTGAAAACGGCCTCCGTCCGCTGGACTGCGACACCTTCAAGGTGGTGATACTCCGCCCGCCCATGATATTTGGCAAGGGGAGCAAGGGCAACTACCCGCTGCTCAGCAAACTGGCCCACAAGCTACCCGCGTTCCCGAAGGTCGAGAACAAGCGCAGTATGCTTTACATCGGTAACCTGGTGGAATTCGTGCGCCTGATGATTGAAAACGGCGAACGCGGCACTTTCTGGCCGCAGAACCCCCAGTACAGCAATACCAGCGAGGTCATTTCGCTCATCGCCAAGGCCCACAACAAGCGCTGCGTGCTGATTCCCGGATTCAGCTGGGCGCTGAAACTTATGAGCCATGCCACCGGCCTCGTGAATAAGGCCTTTGGCAACCTGGCTTACGACCAGTCCATGAGCGTGTACAAGGATTCCTACCAGAAGTATAGCCTGCAAGAGGCTATCGAAAGGACGGAGGGGTAGGAATGGGTAAGAAAGTCCTTGTTTTGGCTTCTGTAGCCTCTATGATTGATCAGTTCAATATGCCAAATATTGAATTGCTACAATCTATGGGGTATGAGGTCCATGTTGCTTGCAATTTTTTGAAAGGGAGTACTTGCTCTAGTGAAAAGATTGAGCAACTAAAAAAGAGACTGAATGATATTGGGGTTACATTTTTTCAGATAGATTTTACACGTAGTGTTATGAATTTGAAACAGGATTATATTGCCTATAAACAGGTGAAAAAAATCCTGATAGAAAACAAATATGCCTTTATTCATTGCCATTCTCCCATTGGTGGTGTTATTGGTCGTTTAGCTGGACATGCCACAAGAACAAAAGTGATCTACACTGCTCATGGTTTTCATTTTTTCAAGGGAGCCCCATTCAAAAATTGGTTGATTTTTTATCCAATCGAAAAATTCTGTGCTCGCTACACTAATGTGTTGATTACGATAAACAAAGAAGATTATGCGCGTGCTCAAGAGAAAATGCCAGCTAAAAAGATTTGCTATGTGCCTGGGGTAGGGATAGATTTATCGAAAATTCAGAACATTGTGTGCGATAGGAATGAAGTTCGAAAGTCAATGGGTGTTCCCGAAGACTGTATTTTGCTGCTTTCAATTGGTGAACTTAATGAAAATAAGAATCACCAAGTCGTTCTTAAAGCTCTTGCTAGATTGAATAATAAAAATGTTCATTATGCAATTGCAGGGCGAGGTGATAAAAAGGATTATTTGCTAACTCTTGCAAGGGAATTAGGTGTTGAAAATCAGATTCATTTGCTCGGATTTAGAGCGGACGCTTTACAACTATATAAGGCTTCAGATTTATTTGTTTTCCCCTCGTTCCGCGAAGGACTCTCAGTTTCAATGATGGAAGCGATGGCCTGCGAATGCCCGATTATATGTTCAAGGATTCGCGGAAATACGGATCTTGTTGAAAATGGTGTAGGTGGTTATCATTTTGCAGCGTCAGATGATCTTGGTTTAATGGAAAGCATAAAAAAAATGATTGAAAATAAAAAAGAAATGTCCAAGATGGGTTATGTAAATAAAGAAATCGTTCAGAATTTTTCTCTCGGAAATGTTTTGAAAAACATGAAAGAAATTTATAGGGATGTTTGAAATGAAACTTCGTGATGTTCAATTGTCAATTTTGCAAATTATGAAAGATATTGATGCTCATTGCAAAAAGCACAATATTAGGTATTCATTGGCGTTTGGTTCTATGTTGGGAGCGGTTCGGCATAATGGTTTTATTCCATGGGATGATGATCTTGATATTTATATGCCTCGCAATGATTACAATCTTTTTTTAGAAACATGGAACTATGATTCCTATTCTATTGTGAATTCTAATACCGATGCAAAATATACGAATACTTTTTCAAAGATTAAACGGAAACAGGATGGTGATGCTGAGACACCGTTCTTTGTTGATATTTTCCCTTTAGATAAGTGTCCTAGAAAAAAAATTATTCGTAAGTTTTTGCAATTTAGTGGGATTATGATGGTTTTGATGTCCCGTAGAAATGTTCCCCTAAATACTGGTTCTTTGTTTGAAAAAATAACCAAGTTTGCCTTAAAAATGATTCCTGCGCCAATATGTCTAAGGGTTTGGCGCTTGATGGAGCAATTTTTTTCTCGGTATAGTGATGTAACGACTGACTACGATTATTTCTCTTGTTCCATTCTTCATAATGTCTATTGGTTTAAACCTGCAGATTTTTTTGATGGCTTGTTGCTGCATCAGTTTGAGGATGCTCAGTTCCCGATAGTAAAGGATTATGATTGGTATTTGCAAAAGGAGTATGGAGATTATATGAAGTTGCCCCCCCTAGAGAAAAGAGTTTCGTCACATTTTGATAATTTAGAGTAGTGTTTTATGCAAGCGATAATTTTGGCAGCTGGAATGGGTAAGCGCCTTGGTGAATATACCAAGGACAATACGAAGTGCATGGTTCCGGTGAATGGGACTCCCCTGATAGATCGTACGCTTGGTCAATTGAGCAAGTTAGGACTGAATCGCGTTGTCATTGTTGTTGGGTACGAAGGCAAGAAATTGATGGACTATCTCGGAACGGAACGGGATGGCTTGAAAATCGAGTATGTAAACAATCCGATTTACGACAAGACGAACAATATCTATTCCCTTGCGCTTGCGAAAGAACAGCTTCAGGAAGATGATACGCTCCTTATCGAAAGTGATCTGATCTTTGACGACGGGATGTTCAATCTCCTCCTGGCCAATCCGTTCCCCAATTTGGCGTTAGTTGCCAAGTATGAAACCTGGATGGACGGGACTATGGTCAAGATTGACCGGGAAAACAATATCGTCAATTTTGTGACCAAGGCAGCATTCAATTATGATGAGGTTGGTAGCTATTACAAGACTGTCAACATCTACAAGTTCAGCAAGGAATTCTCGCGTACCAAGTATGTCCCCTTCCTGGACGCATACAGCAAGGCCGTAGGCAACAACGAGTATTATGAGAATGTCTTGCGTATTATTTCTTTCTTGAGCAAGAGCGACCTCAAGGCCTTGCCCATCACCAACGAGAAATGGTACGAGATAGACGACAAGCAGGACCTGGATATTGCCGAAGCTCTCTTTGCAGAAGAGAAGGATATTCTCCGCAAGTATTACGGCCGTTATGGTGGATTCTGGCGTTTCCCGAAGATGCTAGATTACTGCTATCTGGTAAACCCGTATTTCCGCAATTCCCGCATCATTGACGAGATGAATGCCAATTTTAGGACGCTTATTGGCGAATATCCTTCTGGCATGAAGGTCAATACGCTCCTTGCCTCCAAGTGCTGGGGAGTGAAGGAAGAATATGTAATCCCCGGCAACGGTGCCGCCGAACTGATTAAGGCCCTGATGGAAGATCTCCCCGGCACGCTGGGCGTGACCCGTCCCACGTTCGAGGAGTACCCGAATCGCCGCAATCCGGAAACCCTTGTCACCTTTGTTCCGAAGAACGCCGATTACCGCTATTCTGCCAAGGATTTGATGGAATTCTTCGGCAAGAATCATGCGGACAATCTGCTGTTGATTAATCCGGACAATCCGTCAGGTAATTTTATTCCTAAAAAGGATATCTTGGCGTTGGCCGAATGGTGCGAAAAAAATGGCACCCGTCTGATAGTGGATGAAAGCTTCGTAGATTTCAGCCATGGCTATGAGGACAATTCGCTTCTTGATGACAAAATTCTGGAAGCGCACCCGCACTTGGTGGTAATGAAGAGTATTTCCAAGAGTTATGGCGTCCCGGGAATTCGCCTTGGAATCCTTTGTTCTGCAGATAAGGACCTCATTGCCAAAATGAAGAAGGTCGTGAGCATTTGGAACCTCAATAGTTTCGCCGAGTTCTTCATGCAGATTTACACCAAGTACGAAAAGGACTACAAACTTGCCTGTGAACAGTTCATCGAGGAACGGGATGCCTTTGGAGATGAGCTACGTAAAATCAAGTTCCTGAGGGTGATGCCGTCAGAAGCGAACTATTTCCTCTGCGAAATCCTTCCGCCGAAAAACGCGAACAGCCTTGTCCTCACGATGCTCAAGAAATACAACATTTTGACGCGTGATTGCAGCGACAAGAAGGGCTTCGACGGCAAACAGTACATGCGAATAGCGGTTCGTAGCCACGAAGATAACGCAAGACTTCTCAAAGCCTTTAAGGAGTTAGACAAATGATTCGAGTTCTGCAAGTTTTTCATGGAATGGATTGCGGCGGTGCAGAAAACATGATAATGAATCTCTACCGGCATATAGATCGTTCTAAAGTTCAATTTGATTTTTTAGTGCATACAAAAAAGAAATGTTTTTTTGATGATGAAATTCGGCGACTGGGTGGGAATATTTATTTTGTTCCGTACTATAAGATTATAAATGGAAAACAATATAAAACAGCTTTAGATGATTTTTTTAAGGCTCACCCTGAAATAAAAATCGTTCATGGACATTTGGGAAGTTGTGCTCATATCTATTTGAAAATAGCAAAGGAACATGGATGTTTTAGTATTGCACATAGTCATAATACAAAACCTAAAGGCATTTCGCTTAAGAACTTTTTGTATCGGTTGTTTACATATAAAACGCGTAAGGTTGCAGATTTCTTTTTTGGTTGTTCTGCTGCTGCTGCAGAATATCGTTTTGGCTATAAAATAGCGCATTCCAAAAGATGTGCTATTCTTAAAAATGCAATAGATGTAAATAAATTCGCTTATTCAGATTCTTATAGAAATGAAATCAGGGAAGAATTTAATCTTGGTAATAAATTTGTAATTGGCCATGTTGGTCGGTTTAATACGCAGAAGAATCACACTTTCTTGATTGATATTTTCAAAGCCGTTCATGATCAAAGACCCGAATCAGTTTTGATGCTTGTTGGGGTTGGGGACCTGATGCCAATGATTAAACAGAAAGTAGAAACATTGGGCTTGAATGAAAGTGTTATTTTTGCTGGATTAAGATCTGATGTGCATAAAATGATGTCGGCTTTTGACATTTTTCTTTTTCCTTCATTGTACGAAGGCTTGCCTGTGACGTTGGTAGAAGCACAAACGTCTAGTTTACCTGTTGTGTGTTCGGATGTAATTACTAAGGAAATTTCTGTGACAGATCTTATTGAAATGCTACCACTTAGTCAAAGTGCTGCAGCTTGGGGTGATTATGTTGTTCGAAAAATGGATGTAATTAATCGACATGATAGAGAAATTAATACTTCTGAAATGTTATTTTATGACATAAACGAATCTTCTATATGGCTGGAAAGTTATTACAAAAAGATAATGGAAAAAAATTAAAATGCAAAAAAAAATAGAAAATTTGTTTTCCGTTATTGTTGCTATTACTCCTGCTTTGGCGGTGTATAGTTTTTTGCCTGGATTATCTTTGGCGTTTTTTTTAGTGTGGTTGTGCTTTATTCCGTTGTTCTTTGTTTGTTCTGACAAGAACTTTAATTATGACGAAGTTGTTTTTTTGTTTTGTATTTGTTTTATTTCCATAATTAGTTTTTTATATCACACTGTTGTGGGTGTAGAATGGTTTGATTCTGTTCTTTTTTATCATAATATGTTTGGTATTATGGTATGTCTTATACCACTATGCTTTGTAACAAAATATATAAATACAAAAGTCTTTGTTAATGCAATGTTTTTTTTGGGCATTGTTGCTTCGGTTGTTTTGATATGGCAATGGTTGTCGTTGTTCTTTTGGGGCTCTTTTCAAAAAGATGTGTTTATTCCTGGGCTTAAAGTAAATCGAGATTTGGAAACTTTTTCGTTATTTAGACCTTCAGCTTTTTTTACGGAACCGGCTCATTTTTCAATATACATGTTGCCAGTATTTCAAATAGCTCTTTCCCAAAAAAGAATTGTTCTAACGTGTTTATTTGCAATTTCAATTCTATTTAGTGGCAGTAGTACGGGCTTTGTTATGATGTTTGTCCTGCTAGTTTATCGTTTATATTGGGAGGGCCGAAAAAAATGGTATATGTTGTTTTTCGGAATGGCCGCGTTACCATTGATTGTTTTTGTTGCTAATGTTGTGATTCCAGAAGTCTTTTTAAATAATTTTGATAAATTATATGCAGTGACAGAGGGAAAAAGTGATAATCGCCTGTTGGGCCCGCTAGCATATTTTCCATTGTTGCAATCATATGAATACGTTTTTGGAATTACATTGAATCAGCTCGCTAATTTGATGTCAATGAACGGATCTTTTGGTTATGCAGTTAATTATGCAAACGCTGCGATTTATATGTTTATTTCTTTCGGGGGTTTTGGTTTTGTCACCCTTGTCGCGTATATTGTTATGAAATTTAGAGCAACTCAAGATTCTTATGCTTTTCTTTTGATTTTTATTGGAATTGTTTGCTCGGACCAAATCTTGTTTAATGGAAATTATTTCTATCTTGTTGTGCTTGTTTTGATGTCGAATAAAATAAATGCGAATCGTAAAGAGATTGAGTTAAAAAAGGCGTAAAATGAAAATCCTCTATATTACGGTTCCATCTTTTTTTGATTTAGATGTCTCTCTTATAAGAGAATTAAGTAAATTTGTGGAAATTAATGTTTTGCTAGTTGTCTCTCCACAATCTATTCGATCGTCAGCTTTTTCAATTAACAATTTAAAAAAGGAATGTGATGTTTTTTCAGCTATAGATTATGAAGAGATTCATAAATATGACAAAATTATAGATAAAGGGAAATGGTTTGTTGCCAATAATCCCGACAATTCTTTTCTTTCTTGTTTGAAATTATCCCAAAAAATAAAAAAATTTATAAGAACGAATCACTTTGACTTGATTCATACGACATCGAGCTGTAAAACAATTCTTTTTTTGACTACCTTTTTGTCTGCTTTCAAGAATACGTTACTTACAGTGCATGATCCAATTTCTCATAATAAATTATCATGGATGGAAAATTTTATTAGAAGGACTCTTTTTTACAAAGCAAATAAAAACATACTTCTTTTAAGTAAAGCTCTTTTGACTCAATTCTCTAAAAAATATGGAATTGAAAAAAGACGAATATTTTTTTCTTCTCTTGGCATTTACGATATTTTAAAACAATTTGCTGCAAATCAGAATGATTATGGTCAATATGTTTTGTTTTTTGGTAGAATTGAACCATACAAAGGAGTTAATGTTTTAATAGAAGCGTATAAAAAGTCCAATTTGCCAAAAGAAGGTGTGAAACTTGTAATTGCAGGGAAAGGTAATATAAACCATAATGAATCGGATATTCCGAAAGATGTTGTTTTGATAAACCGTTTTATAGAAAATGATGAACTGGCAAATCTGATTTCCCATTGTAGATATGTTGTCTTGCCTTATTTATCTGCAACGCAGAGCGGCTGCGTAATGTCGGCTTATGCGTTTAATAAGCCTGTTTTGGCTACTGATGTAGGTGATTTCCCTTTAACAATTGAAAATTTAAAAACGGGCATGATTTGTAAAGCAAACGATGTTGACTCACTTAGTGACACTCTAAATGAAATGACGAAAAGTAATCTTGATGTGATGGAAAAAAATATAAATGACAAGTATCAAGATGATGGTCCTTTCTCATGGTGTTTTATTGCAAAATCTTTAAGTAATACGTACAGTGAAATTATATCTACATAAAATAAAGTCTTTTCTAAAAGGTGCATATGCTGGTTAGTATCATAATTCCTGTTTATAATGTTCAAAAGTATGTCCGTGCTACATTAGAGTGCGTAATGATGCAGACTTATAAAGAAATAGAGATCGTTGTAGTTGATGACGGATCAACTGATGCTTCAGGTCGAATCTGTGATGACGTTGCTGCTCAAGATAAACGTATAATTGTTTACCATAAACAAAACGAAGGGGTGTCGAAAGCAAGAAATTTTGGCATGGTTAAGTCAAATGGAGATTTCTTTACATTTATTGACTCGGATGATTTGGTTGAAGATAATTATATAATGGATTTGGTTTATGTCGCTCAGCACTACAAAGTCGGGGTTGTTCGCCCAATCTGGAAAAAGGGAGAGTTTTTTGATTATGGTGTTCATTATGATGAGAATGGCGTTTGCCTAATGGATAAAAAAAGTTTTGATAGCATGCGCTATTGTAACTCGATTTGGGGTTTTTATGATAAGAACGTTATTTCGGATTTGTATTTTAAAGAAGAGATTCATTTGTGTGAAGATACGCTATTTAATTTTTCTGCATTTTTGATGGCTGGAAAAATGGCTTTGACAAATCGTGCATGTTATAATTATATTGATAGAGAAGGCTCCGTTTGTCGTCAAAAAATAGGAAAGAAACAACTATCGATTCGTAAAGCATATGAAGTGATGTACAGTCTTGTTGGAGAAGATGCTTCCTTAAGAGATGTTGTTGAGAAATTTGAGTATGGAACATTAATGGATTTACATAGGCATATGATATTGGGGGGCACATATAAAGATTATGAGGCCGACTTTAATGGTGTTCGCCGTAGATTTATGATCCTTAAGAAAAAATGGCTGAAATTTGAAAAATTATCAACACGACTTTTAGAGTGGATTTTTTTGTATTGCCCTCCCCAAATATCTATAATTTGTTTTAAATTAAAAAAATGTTTAAAAAAACGAATTAGCTAGGGGAAAATATTCTTCATGCATTTGAAAACTAGAACTTGGTTAATTATTCTTTTGTTGTCTTGCTTATCTTTTGTTTTTCTTAACTCAAGTGTAGGCGTTTGGGGTAGTTCTTTTTTTGTTCTATTGATTTTTTTAAGCTCTTTGCCTATTTGTGCAAGACATTTGGGAAAAATTCGATTTCTTTTTGTTGACTTGTTTCTTCAACCGATAATTATTAATGCTATTGTATCTGTAAGATTTGGCTTAATAAGGCATTTTAATCTAGGTGATGACCTGAATTGGTTTCTAGTGAAAAGAATGCAGAAACGTAGCGTCTCGTTGCTTGGCTCATCTATTCTAGGCCGCTTTTGTAATAAGAAGAATTACCTTGTTATCGGTTCGACCATTGCATTGTTGTCAAATAACAAAACTGTTATATGGGGTGCAGGCGCTATTGACGGAAGTCGACCTCTAAAAGGAATTCCCCAAAAAGTTTGTGCAGTTCGAGGCCCTTTGACAAGAAGGTATCTCCTGGAAAGGGGAGTTGATTGTCCTCCTATTTATGGTGATCCGGCGTTGTTGATGAAATATTTTTATAAACCGTTAACTGGGAAAAAGTATAAATTGGGAATTATTCCTCATTATACCGATTTCTCGTCTAAAAAATTTTGTGATTTGAAAAAAGATCAAGAAATTCTTTTTATCCAAATGCGAGACTACAAAAGTGTACAAACCGTGATAAATCAGATTGCGTCATGCGAAAAAATAATATCGTCATCGCTACATGGTCTTATTTTGTCAGAAACATATGATATTCCTAATGTCTGGATTAAGGTTTCTGACAACATTGATGGCGGTTCCTTTAAATATCAGGATTATTATGAATCTATCGGGATCACAGATGCAAAACCTTATTTGCTAAAAGGAAATGAAACTAAAAATCAGCTTCTAGGATTGTTTGCTGGCTACAGGAAAGGGCGCATTGATTTAAAGCCGTTAATTATGGCCGCGCCATTTGAATTGAACATAAAATCGGAAGACATCACCTGATTTTTTCCAATATTTTCTTGGCTGGTTTTAAAATTAAGCTTCTTTCGTATTGATTCATCGAAAAAAGCCAAAATAGCGGCAAATAAACGATTAGATACAGGCTTATTCCAATAGAGAGCTTGGCAAAAGAGTTTAATATTACTTGTTGTAGCACATAGTAGGTCGAGAGACTCAATACGGCTGGAATTACGGACATCTTGGCAATTTCAATCCAAAAACCGACAATGTTTATTTTTTGCTTTGCATGATAGTAGATGTTCATAATGATTACTTGCCCCAGAGTCAGGGCTGAGGCGATAGCGATGGCGCATCCAATTCCTCCATAATATTTGGATAAAGGAATCTGTGCTCCCAAACTTATTAATGAAATGGCTAGATAAAGCAAACTGCGGAATTTCATTTGATTCCTAGCCTGTAATATTGAAATTCCGAGTGTCTGTATTAATGGAATTGTTAAGGGAACAAAGAATAACATTGCGATGGTGTATGCATCGTCATAGCCGTCGCCCGCCCAAAGATGGATAAATTGTTGCCCAAAAAGGAAAAAACCAGAAAGAACAAGTGCCATAATGCAATATTGTATACGCCCGGTCTTTATGAATAAATCGGATAAAGCTTTGCCGTCGGTGTCTTGAACTGTCATTGCTGTGACTTTAGGCAGTAATACGCCGCTGATGGCGGTTGAAAAACTCATATACATGTGTTCCAGTTGGATTGCTACCGCAAAAACAGCGACAACCACAGTACCTGCGTAGGCGCCCAGTACAAATTGACCGGTGCTCCAATAAATACGGTCCATGATCACATTTAGGAAAATCCAAAATGAATAGATGGATACTTCTTTTAAGAAATTCCAACGGAACCTCGCGAATGTCAGTTTAATCTTCAAGTAGCGCTTGCAATACCAGAAATTGAGGCCAAGTGTCAGAATATTGAATACGGTTGTGACAACAACCATGGCAATTGCCTTGTATCCTAAATTCAGGAGGAGTATCATTGTTGCCGTATTCAAGATAATTCGTACAATAGCATTTATTTTTTGGAAAACAAATTGCTCGTATGCGCTGATAATTGAACCAAATAGACTGAATGGAAATGTAATCGCTAAGTTCAAAACCATCAGAGCTAGAATTGTTTTTGTTCGCGAAAGTTCGTTCGCTGTCATTGAGGCGTTAAAAATGTTTTCTGCGTTACAGTATAGTACGCCACCAGCTAACAAGGCAACCAATCCAATTCCGCAATATAACAAGAAGAACATGCCAAACATTTCATATTGTTCGTTCTGTTTGTTTTCGGCCCGGAATTTTGCGGTATAGCGGATAATTGCATTCCCGAAACCTAAGTCGAGGACTGTTAAATATGCAACAATGGAGGCCGCAATAGAGTAAAGCCCATATTCTGATTTACCCATCATGCGAAGCATAAATGGCGTGTATAGCAACCCAACAAGATTTTGAAGGGCTAACACAACATAAGAAAGGAACGCACCAGTTTTTAGCTGAGACATGAGCTTTGGCGATTTAAGATAATGAATGGGCCGCTAGTTGAGGTCCGTTGAATGGGTTAAGCGCTGTGTGAGTACATTTTTGTGCTTTAATCATAGAATATATAAAAAGAAGCAATATAAAATATAGTTCAAAAAATATTAATCGAAATAAGGGTTAATCTAAAAGATGGAAAATAAGCCAAGAAAAGAGAAAAAAATTTATGATTAGGTCCATTTCTCGATGACTTCCCAGAGAATCCTGTTGTCCAGAGCGGGTCCGGTGGACGTCTTGTCTCCCGCGTCTGCGTTAGGGATCGAAGCCCGAAGGGCCGGGAGGGCCGCCGGTGTCCTGCGCTCGGCCCTCTAGGCGGGGGAACCGTGGGGTGACGCCACGGTTCCGTGCCGCGAGAGCCCGCCCCTGCGCAGCAGGGAACGCCCATAAGGCTCAGCGCGGTCGAGTCTGAAATGGCTGCTCCGTCTGTCAGTGTAAGCTTTCCCAGTGCGTCTCATTTTTATATATATTACCAAAAGTGCTATAATATGTTGTTGTAATATCGGGAATGTCCAAATGACGGAATATGAAGTCTGGCAAAATTTACGCTCCCTCGAAAGTTTTGACAATGTCAAAGCCTGGTTCTGCAAAATGCATGGCAGAACATTGAATTCCCGTAGAGCGAGCGAAATTGCCTGCGCGGCAAAGCAAGCCCGCGAGTATTTCAGGAATGCTAGGCAGGCCGATTATTCTGTCCGTTCCCTGTTGACGTTTTATGGAGTCGCTAGTTTATGGGGAAGCTTGCACCATTTCTGTTGCTGATGGCATCGCTCGCTTGCGCATCCGAGGCGGGGGAGAACTTTTGGCAATCCATGGCGCCTGTAGCCGCTAACGCGGCTATCGAGCAGTGGATAAAGATGATTCCGCTTTTCCTGCTGGCGTTAGGTATCGCCGTCTTTTTCTCGCTGATCCGCAAGTGTCCAGAGAAGGCCGTTATTGGATGCGGCGGATTCTTTGCTGTTGCCGCGCTCCTCGGGCTTTTCGTCTGGGTCCTCGATTTCATCGCACACCATGTATTCGCTTTAATCCTCCTGGCGGTCTGCCTGATATTCGGGTTCCTGATTCTCTACATGATATATTCTCCGCCGAGTCCACAAAAGAAGTCAGACGAATACGACCCGCAGGAAGACAAGAACAACCCCTTCTACGAGGGCCCGAGGTAAATAGAAATGGCGATTTCGTTCTGAAATCGCCATTTTCAATACATTTTTCGATATTGCTCCTAAATAGGATTGTAGGAGTGCTTTTTCCTGGTATTTTGTCAAAATTGGCCTGTTGGAACTATTAAACAAAAATAATTTGGGAAAATTCGAAAATCGGACTAAAAAGATACTGGAGAGTCACTTGTAATTGGTTACGATAATAGAATTTGGAAAAATGGACATGAAAAATAAAATATGTAAATGGAGACACTGGTGAAGGAGGTGTGGTGTATACGGTGTAAAATATAGAGTGTAGGAATCCTCCATTGGGAGGTTCCATAAGACTGGATGGCAAAAATTGTCATTCAAAAATGTTTAATTTAACCATAGGAGTTAAAAGTTATGAAAAAAGAAGACTTGTTAGGCCGTAAGGATTTTATCGATATGTTAGAGATGGTCATCTCTACTAAAGTTAATAACCAAGAAGGGCTTTCCATTGCCATTGATGGTAAATGGGGCTGTGGAAAATCCTTCATTGTGCGTGAATTGGAAGCAGGATTAAATGGGTTAGGCTATCTTGTTGTCCATTACAATTGTTGGCAAAACGACTATTACGAGGAACCGCTGATAGCCATATTGTCGGTTCTGGTAGACGCACTAAATAATCTAAAGACACCCAAAACCATCCGAGATAAGAAAACGCAGAAAACGAAGAAGATTGCTGTTACTCTTCTTAAGTCACTCCTTTTTTCGTTGTTGAAAAACAAATTGGGCGTTGACCTTGGTGAGGTGAAGAAGGCTCTTGGAAAGGCTTTGTCGGAAGATCAGGCTGATTTATTTTGCAAGGACTTTGATTGTAATCAGCCTTTAAAAGAAACCATAAGGGTTGTTCAGGGGCAGCTTCTTAATATAAAATTAGAGTGGAAAGGTGTGGTTTTTGTTGTAGATGAACTCGATCGGTGTACCCCACGATACGCAATGAAGGTTCTTGAACGTCTGCATCATATTTGTTATGATGTGGAAACCGACAAGTTTCAATTTGTTCAGTTTGTTGCAATGAATCGGGATGAATTGTGCTATGGTATTTCCAAGGCGTATGGTAAGGATCAGCTGGTGTTGGATGATTCTTCGAATAAAAAGATTACAAAAATGGGTTCTGTTCCTTTTGGAAATTATTATCTCCAGAAGTTCATACAAATGGTTATCCCTGTACCGGCAGGCAACTCTGAGAAGTCTATAATATCTGTATTGAATGGTTTCGAATCAAATTTTAATACAGATGATGCTGAAAAAATGCAGCTTATTGTTGACTTGTTTAACGTTTGCTTTAAGGGCGTTTCAATGAGGATCCTCGAGGAAACGATTGAATTTGCCAGAACCGCCCATGAAATAACATTGATAAAAAATAAAGATGGAAATATTGGCAAAGATAGGCCAACTCCAATAGCATTGTGCGTTGAAATTATCGATTGCTTCTGCAGGGCAATTACGAAAACGGAACAGCCTACGGTAATTAGAAAAAATGTGAGACGAACTACTAGTGCTGCGGATCTCGAGAATCAAGAGTTTGCTACAATAGGATTAAATTGTAGAAAAGAATTTGTAAATGACCTTGATTCATTCGAATCATGTGTTAAAGATTTTTTTGCAAACGAATGCTATAGTCAAGCATTTGATCCATCCCATTATAGTAGGCAACGAAAAACAATATATCGGGTTATAAAAAATAGGACAAGTGCTTATGTCCTTCCTTTTTATTTTCCGAATGACAAAGATACTGAATGGAGAATGGATGATAATAACTATAACGCTAGCAATATAGATTGGCGTTTTATAGAGAAATTTCGTGAGACCTTGAACATTTTGGCTCCTGCTTAAAGTTAAGTCAATTAAAGAAGTTTCTTTATGCGTTAGGGATCGAAGCCCGAAGGGCCGGGAGGGCCGCTAGTAAATTGCGCTCGGCCCTCCGGCTAGGCATTCAGTTCAGAGGAATTTTTCCCAGCAAACCGGCTAAGATTATATTCCTCATCCAGTTTTTACATTTCCATTTTCTTTTTAAATTGTCTTATTTTTTCTTCTTTTGCCGCTAGCAAATCTTGAAAAGGTTTTTCTATTGTATTAAAAATTTTTTCCGAAAATAAATACATTTGTGTTGAAAACAAATCTGGAAAATGATTACTTGGATTCTCACTATAATTTTTTCGCGCATTATCCATCCCCAACTTAATATTTTCAAAAGCTTTTCGAGGATCAATGCCACCTTTCTTTAACTCAGGCAACTTGCCCTTCAACCATTGACTTCTTTCTTTTTCTGATAATAAAACCATATCCGCTAAATCCGTTTTCGGATTATCAAAATAACAATAATAAAGCCAAATTTCTATGCAAGGATTACTAATAATCCACTCAGCATCTTTTGGCTCACCCTGCTGCATGAGCTGCAGAATATCCCCACCATATTCATCAACATCTGTTATGAAAAATGATTCATCTATTGAAGCCAATTTTATTTTTTGATTATTTACAGTTATTTCTCCGTTCAATCGTTTCCAATAATCACACATCCACTTCGGTTTCGCCCGATCATCTGCCAGAAAGATAAATTTTAGACACGAATGAAAAATAGTATCTTGCAAAGCTCGCAAATGAATCTTTTCTCGTTGCGTACCACCAGACATAACAAGAATTATTTTAGGAGAAATATCTCCCTCTATTTTTTCATACGCAACTGGATTGTTGTTGTCGCAAAGAACAATTTGAGTATTTCCCACAACATTTTGAATTATGGGATTATCTAAATCCCGGGAGCCATCTTCTTTCTTATACGAAAAAGAAAACATTACTTATTTCCCCAATATCTAATAGCCCCATATCGGCCTTCAAGATATCCTCGCAACATTGAAATCGTATTATGTTCCTTGAAATTATTATGTGAATACAACGTTGAACAGCCATCAACTTTATCAACAAACCAAACTTCATCAGAACGAAGCAAGCGATTTACTGTCGAATTATCATCAGATTCATTCGGCGTGCGATCATCAAGCAAATTAATATCATGGGTTGTAAATATTAATTGTCCTGCCGAGGAATTATTATCGACAAAATATCGAACAAATCCAGCCACCAATGTCGGGTGTAAACAATGGTTTATTTCATCAATAACCACGGTTTCATTTCTTTTTAAAGCTCCATACAAGGCAGGAACTAACGTTAAAAGCCTTATAGTTCCATCAGACTGCGCTTCTGCGCCAAGTTGTCCTTTATAACCATTTTTCCCGATTTGGTCAAAAATAAATTTATAAACCTTCTGAATGCCATTTTCTATTTTAATTGACAACAATTGCCTTTCATTTTCAAAAAGCGATATTCCTTGCTTTTCACTTTCTAATGCAGGAAGCTTTTTTGCGAGTTCGTTATGGTTTTTTATCCATTGATCAAAATTTTCGTCTTTAATCTGAAGGTCATCAATTCCCAAGCCTAAAAAGCCAAATATTTTCTTTGTAAAAACTAGTAAATCCTCATTCTTACGAACCAATTCAATAACATCAGGAATTCTTGTATTGATGTCAATAATTTTTAGTTTTTTTCTAAAAAAAGAAGTTACTTTATTCACACGCTTATCTTCAAGAATTGGAACTTCTGAGTTCAACGCCAAAAGAGAAGTTTTCTTATTTTTTCTCAGAATATTCTTTAACAATTCTGCATATTTATCGTTAACACCTTTCACATCAGAACCCTTCCGGCTGTAGATCACATCAAATTTATTTTCTAACGGGAATGATTCATATAGTTTCTCATTGATTACATAATTATCAGAAATCTCTACATCGTAAACAAAAAAACTATCATCATCTGTTGAGAATTCTAATGTGAGGTTTAATGAAGGATTCTTTTCTTTTTTCAAACAAAAAATATAAGGCTCTATATCATTGTTATTTAAGAAATCAATATTTACAGCAAATTTCTTTAGAAATTGCAGCGCCTTGATTACATTTGATTTTCCTGCAGCATTGGGACCATATATTGCAGATATTTTCAATAATTTAAGCCCATTTTTCTCATAAATATGGCTAGCCAAACTCGTTCGTTTCAGGTTAGGAAACATATCGAATTGAGTCGGTTCATCAAACGACAGAAAATGATTCATTATTAATCTAAGTAACATTTTTTGACTCCTTGCGTTTATAATATAGCTTTTTTTTGCTAGACGTGAAAATTTCACGTGTCTTTTTTACACTTCCTCTTCTAAGAAACTTTCGCAACAAAGCAGCCGGACTAGTAAGTTCACGGCTAATAAAGGCTCGTTTTTTAAAAAAAAGCCTTTTTCTAATAAAAAATCGCGTATTTCTGACCCCCAAAGACCTGTTTAAGCGCTCTTTGACAGCGGAAAACCCGTGGTTCTTGTCATTTTCTTATCCAACATCGACATCAATTTTACATTTTATGGTCTATATGACAAAAAGGTACCTGAAAACAGGTACTTTTTTGATTATATGACATTTGGGTACCTGAAATCGTCCGCAAGCCTTTATCTGCTTGGCTTGTGCGCAGAAAAAAGTCTCTCAATTAGCATTTTTCGCCTTTCCAGCGATATTCCGCTATGAATGTTCAACTTACGCTTCAGCCATGAAAACAGAGATTCCATTTCGTTATTCGTGTTGGGAATTCCCAGCTCGATATTGTCGTAGAAGGTCCAGAGATACGGCATGTTTCGCTTTAGGCTCAAGTATGCGCTTCTCAGGTTCTTGTGGGTGTGTAAGCTTCCCCATAATTAGGACTGTTCATAACTAGACAAAAGGCAATTCCGCCTGCGTCAAAATGCTACCTTTGGTAGCAAAGGAACAGCCATGAAGAAACTGACTCATTCCGAATCGGAAATCGTCAAAAGCGTAAACGAACTTGATGCCAGCCAGCTAAAAAAGCTCAAGGAACTCGAAGAAGAAAACGCCAAGCTCAAGAAGATGTACGCCAATCTTGCCCTGGACAACGAAATTCTCTGCGAGGTTATCGAAAAAAAACTCTAGAGACGAACGTCGTATTGGCCATGCTTGCATGAGCCAATATGACTGAGGCGAATTGGCGATTCATTTCAACAAGCGAAAGCCGTTGCGCAAACGCTTGCTCGCCCGAGTCAAGAATCCGCTCGTGACACCGGCCCAGAATTCACTTCACATGAATTTCAAGATTGGTGCGATGGAAACGGAATCAAAATTTTGTACACGCAGCCCGGGTGTCCGACACAGAACAGCTATATCGAACGGTTTAACGGATCGTACCGAAGGGCTGTTCTTGACGCCTATATTTTTAGGACTTTAGATGATGTCAGGGAAATTACCGAAAAGTGGACGGATTACTACAACAACGAAAGACCTCATGACTCCTTGAACAACCTCGCTCCAATGGAGTATCGGTTGATGAGAACAGGGTGATTTTGTATACTTTAAACCAGTCCTAAAAATGGGTAGCTGACAGACTAAAAACGCAAAAAAGAGGGGCTGCCGCCCCTCTTTTTGCATAAATCACAAAAGTGATTCTTCTCCAACTATTTTTTCGGCATAGCTTACTGCCTCAAGCTCAGTTTTTACTGAAGTACATTTGTCACTTTGCTTTCTGCCATTCTTTTTGTAAATCACATTAAAGCCTTTCTTTGTTTGATTTATATCCATTGTATACTCATAATTACCATCTTTTGCTGTCCATTGGTAATATTTATCAAGAGTCCATTCCATTCCAAATTTCAATTTGTTTAGTGCTTGCTGCATTTCTTGGGCAGATTGATACCTTTTTGTTGGGTTGGAATTGCAGGCTTTTGTAATTATTCTCCTAATTGAATCAGGTACAAAAGGCTTAAAACCCAATTTTTTTATAATAGATCCTGTTTCAACGACTTTTCTGTAATTTGGAATAGAGGCTAATTTTGTTTGCCAATCGTTGATGTTATTTATAATTCTATAAAAAGTCATTCCTGTCGCATAAATGTCAGTTAAAACGGATGTTTTTTGTGTTTTATAACTTTCTGGAGCTAAATGTGATAGATACCCGTTAAATTCTCCATATCCTGCTGCCATGTATTGAGCAAGGCCGAAATCAGATAATTTTACAACTCCTTCGGCAATTAATATGTTGGCAGGCTTAACATCACGATGTAAAAAACCTTGCATATGAGCGTGGTCTAAACCGAATAAAATGTCGTTAATAATATTTACTGCTCTCTTTATCGAAATCCATTGAGTCTGCATAATTTTTTCTACAGATCCGCCATCTGCGTACTCAATATCAATGACAAGGTGTGGCCTTCCCAAAAAATAAAGAACATCGGCTTCTTTGATGGCAATAATATTTTTATGCCGGCATTTGTCTAAAATCTGGGCCTCTTTTATTTTTTCTAGGTAGTCCTCAGGCGAGTCTACAGAAAGAATTTTTATTGCCTTGTCTGCATTCAAGCACATATCTTTTGCTAAACATACATTCCCAAATGCACCCTCACCCAATTGTGCTGTAATTTCGTATTTCCCTATTTGAGCTCCAACATAATTCATAGTTCCATCCATGCTCCGATGATTGAATCTTTTTGTTTCTTATCCCAATATGGTTTGCGAATGCCGAATAATTCATCGCATTTGTCGTATAAATCTGTCCCCTTGGGTAATGAGAATTTTGTCGGTGAAAATTGTCTTTGCGTGAAAATTGAAAAAGGGATATTGTTTCTTTTGGCAATAAGTGAAAAAATCCCTAAGGGCATAATCTGCGTTATCGACTGTTTCTTGTCGACACCTAAATTCAATTTACAAGTAATCTTGTTTGGTTTAATGCGATTGACTTCGTTTGTAAAATTTGATTCGTGCCAATCCATTAAATTGGAAATGTTATTTTCTTCTCTTATGACTAGTCTTTTGTTCTCGAGTAAGCTGGGACATTCTTTTGTTCCCTCTAAGACGGAAATTCGCATTTCGCCTGCATATATTGCAATACTCATAACTTTCATAAGAAAGCCTCTTTGTGAATAATAAGGGTTTGTTTTTGGGACTTTCTAAAAATAGTCCTCTTTCGTTTATTCGTCAAGTGGCATATATTGCTGAACCGATGCTTAGGGCTTGCACGGAAGCCCCCTCCCGTTCCGCGTTAGGGATCGAAGCCCGAAGGGCCGGGAGGGCCGCTGGTGTCCCGCGCTCGGCCCTCTAGGCGGGGAAGCCGTGGGGTGACGCCACGGCTTCGTGCCGCGAGAGCCCGCCCCTGCGCAGCAGGGAACGCTCGTAAGTTCTGCTACCGTCCGATGATGCTCAACAACTTCCGCGTGATTTTCACCGACATCCCGAGCGCCGAGATGATCAAGTATGCCGCGAACTCCATGCTCGCGACCCGCATCAGTCTAAAAGGCCCGAGGATGTGAAGGCCCTCATCAAGACCGCCGAGAAGAACGGCTACAAGATGGGGTTGTTTTTGCAAGCGCAGAATGGCTGCAAGGGGAGACGCCGCGACCATTGCAAGCCAAATCGTTTACTGCAAAAATGGGTAGCTGACAGGGGCGTTTTTCTTTAAAATGCGCTTTTTTGACACTTTGTGTCAAAAATAGGATGTATATTTGTTGGTGTATAAATGTGTAGTCATTGCAAGTTAAACTTGAAAATTGTATATTAGGAGATAATTATGGCCCTTGCAATAAGCAATATCCCGATTTTGACGGGAATGGCTGCCGAATCCTTCGTGAAGAACGCGGAAGAGGCAGAACGGAGCCGCGGTTCCATCGACTTCACCCGACAGCATGCCGAGTGGAGAGGTTTTGATATGCGTAATGCCGCGCGAATTGCTAAGCTGAGGGCCGAAGGAAAATGGCCTTTCTAGAATCTCGTTGTATTCGAACGGTCCTCACGCCGGCGGTTCTCAATTGTTGCGAAGCCTTTTCCTGTGGTAACGAGGACCTTGATGCTTTTTTTTTCTTCGGAACAGCAGGAGTGTGTATATCGAAACATTGATTCTGCGGAAAAGTTGCACACCCGTATGATGTATTTCGATTTGATGCTGCTTTCGTCTGAAAAAGAAGGAATTGCCCTGTAGTAGCTTTTGTCATAAAATATTTCAGCCTATTTCAATAAAAGTTTTCTTTGGTCGGCAGGAATTGAAAGATCTTGCTGGACCTGTGTCAATTTGTTATAATGATGATGTCTTGAAAAGCTATATAATGTGCTTTTCGACGATTAGATTTGATTCGCAAAAGCAGTACGCTTCTTTGGATGAATACCCCAAAATTGCGTTCCAAAAAAGAAGAGAGTTCTCGTATCAAAGAGAGTTTCGCTTTTTATTACGAAAAAAGGACGCTGTTGATAAGCATGTAACTCTTGAAATTGGTGATTTGTCTGATATTGCTCAATCTTGCAAGTCGGCTGATTTAAATGGATTGCTTGAAATTAACGTTGGGTAGTTTTTTCCCGCGTCCCGCGTTAGGGATCGAAGCCCGCGCGGGAACGCCCTGAAACGTCGAAAAATCCATCCGAAATCGCTTTTTATCACTTTGTGATATGATAAAGTTTGTTATATTTTGCTTGCTAAAATTGTAAAAGGAAAATGAATTGGGGCGTGAAAATGAGTGAAGAGATAAGTAAATTAAATCCTATTAATGCATTGGCTGTTAATCAAAATGATATGAGCCAAGCTTTCGTCTTTTGCGCTATTGCCTCAAAAGAAGGCTTTGCTGGTTCAGTTAATATAAAAGATGTCAACAACTCGTTACATACATATTTGTGTAATGCGTTTGTTGCTTTGAAAACCACAAAAATATATAATCCCGAGGTTAACGTCGGGATTATCACAAACGCTAGTGTTGATCCTAAGACTGTTGCTCTGTTTGAATCAGAGGGTATAAGAATTTATTGTGCCCCGTTTGATGATTTTCTTTTTCCAAAAGAGAATAAATGGTCTTTAGCGTTTTTTAAATTGTCTTCATACAACTGGGCTATAAGGAATTTAGAATATAACTATTATATTCAACTAGATTGCGATGTCGTATGCAACGGTGATTTGTCTGATTTGATAGAAGAATCAAAGAGATCTGTTGTTATGCTTTCGGGTCCGTTTACTTTTAGTCATCCGGTTAGAACAAGATTTTTAACGGCTTATAAATTGCTGTATGAAGATGAACAAGCAATCGTGAAATATGGCTCTGGCCTTATTTGCGGTAGTAAAGATAAATTGCTGCCATTCTTTGATTGTTGCTTGAATTTATACGAAAAAATAAAAGAGAAAAATTATTGCAATGACAATCTATTAGGCGATGAATTTATTACTTCGATTGCTGCAATAAAGTCAGGTGTTCCTATAGTCGATGGAAACCCCTATATGTGTGTTTATTGGACGCACCGGTTTTATTTGGTCAGTACTAATTATTACTATGATAAGATGGCTTTTCTGCATTTGCCCGCTGAAAAAGAGCTTGGGATGATGCTGTTGTATAAATACTATACTAAGCACAAGAAGTTTCCTGATCAAAAGAAAATCTATTCACTGTTGAATTTGCCTAGTAAACGTTTTCCCGTTGTTAGAATATTCATCAATTGGCTGAAAAATAAAATAACGAAATAGACGTTGTTAATCGGTCCGGAACCTCAGCCCGATTTGACCTTTTGTTCGTAATTCGCGTGTCATAAATTTTACGCACAAATTGAATTTTTTTATATTTGGGCGAAAATTTGGAGATTACGATGACCGATAACGAACAACAGATTAACGTCGCGGGTGGACTGCAGACTTCTGCTAATAATACGATTACATTGCTGGACGCCCTTTTTATTTTGTGGCGGCGCCGCTATTTTTTGCTGCTGTTTATCTTGGCGGGTGCCGTTATCGGCTTGGCTATTGGCCAATGGAGTCGTCCGCAGTTTACAAGTGACGCTTTGTTGCAGATTGACCCTAAGGGGAACAAGGCGGCAAACCGCGCGATGGGTGAGATGGGGGCTATTCTTGATGTGGCAAGTCCGGCTGATGCTGAAATTGAACTTATCAAGAGCCGCTTGGTGTTAAGTTATGTGGTGGCAGAAGAACACCTAGACTATTCGGCGACACCGGTGAGTGCTCTGAATCGCATGTTGCACCGTGAAGGCCGTATGGATATCGGTTATCTGTTTATCCCGAAAGTGGCTCGTGGCGAAAAATGGTATGCCATAGTAACGGGAGAAAACTCGTATGCGGTTTATTCCGAGGATGAATCTAAGCTTGTCGAAGGGAATGTGGGCGAGTTGCTTAAGGCCCCGTATGCGAATGATACTTTGCAGATTCGTGTGGACTGTATTCTTAAAGCGTCGGTTGGAGAAAAATTCAGGATAAGTCAATTGAATCCTCTGCTTGCGGTTCGAACTCTTTCGAGGTCTTTAAAGGTGGCCGAAAAGGGGAAGCAGACGGGGGTGATTGGTGTGTCGTATTCGCACCGCTATGCCGACCGGGCCGCTTCGATTCTGAACACGATTGCAAATACCTATGTGCGCCAGAATGTAGAGATGCGTAGTGCTGATGCCGCGAAAACTTTGGAATTCCTGGAATCGCAGTTGCCGGCTATTAAGGCAAAACTGGATACCTCAGAAAAGATTTTGTCGGACTACCGCTTCCATATTGGTTCTGTCGATATGACGGGGGAGACTCGCGCGCATTTGGATAAAGAGATGGATTTGCAACGTCAGTTGCTTCAGCTAGAACAGCAGCGCCAGCAGGTGACGCGCTTGTTCAAGGAGGAACATCCTTCGGTGCAGACGATTGTAAAACAGCAAAATCAGTTGCGCGGTGAACTGAATCGTCTTAGAAAAAGTGCGGAATCGATGCCTGCCACTCAACAGGAGCTTATCCGCTTGCAAGAAAATGTGGCGGTCAACAATTCTCAATACACCACCATGTTGAACAATATTCAGCAATTGCGCGTGGTGCGCGCTGGCGAGGTGGGGAATGTGCGCGTTGTCGATTTTGCGCAGATTGAACCGAAACCGAGCAAACCCAAGAAGATGAATATTTTGATATGCTCCGTAGCGGCAAGTTTCATGCTGGGTGTGCTGTTGGTGTTCGTGCGTCGCATGATGCGTAATTGTGTGCGTAGCTCGCAGGAACTGGAACAGGCGACTGACGTGAGCGTGTACGCCAAGATTCCGGAAGCGAATTATCGCTTTTTGCGCGATAAGCGTCATGAGCTCACTTTGATAGAGTCTTCGCCGAACGACCAGGCGAGCGAGGCTTTCCGTACGTTGCAGACCGCTCTCGATTTTTCGCTTTCTAATGGGCAAAAGGTGGTCATGGTGTGCGGGCTGGTCCTGGGTGTGGGGAAGAGCTTTGTGTCGAAGAATTTGGCGGCGGTGTATGCCATGAATGGCAAACGCGTGCTCTTGATAGATGCCGATATGCGCAAGGGTGTTATTCGTAGTTCCAAGCTTGCGGGCCTTGCCGAAGTCTTGTCGGGCAAGGATTCTTGGCGAGAGCTCGTGGCAGACACTAGACTTGAAAATCTTTTTGTGTTGGGGTGCGGCAAGCGGCTAATGTCGCCTAGCGAACTTTTACGTCATGACAAGTTTAAGGAAATTCTTGCCGAGATGAAGGCGGAATATGACTTGATCTTGGTGGATACCCCGCCAGTCAGTTTGGTGACGGATGCCGAGTTGATTTACCCGGAGGTGGATTTTGCCTTGATGGTGGTGCATTATGGATCGGATTCTGTGAGCCAGATTAAAGAAAGTCTTTCGAATTTGCGCCGTTATGCCGACAAACCTTGCGCTTTTGTCATGAACCATTGCGAATACGGGCCGGGTAATTATGGTTACGGGTACGGGTATTATGATAGGAGCTATTTCGGCAAGGGAAACTACGGAAAAACGTTGTATGTAACGTGATTTTTTGCTTTGCTAGGCTCGGAAGTGGGCCTGTAAACAGTCCTGTTTCACTCGCCTTACGCAAAAGATGTTCTCTCCATTTACTAAATTTTCCGCGTAAAACTCAAATACAGGAACCGTTATGGAAAACATTACCCAGATTTGGAAAAAGATTCAGGCCCCGGAATTC